>Ga0224558_1000086_pt1 | contig 104645 bp, 86 predicted proteins | sample 714S32024metaG_FD_180682 | JGI IMG/M metagenome (GOLD analysis project Ga0224558, IMG submission 180682) | Peat soil microbial communities from Stordalen Mire, Sweden - 717 S3 20-24 | ecosystem: Environmental > Terrestrial > Soil > Wetlands > Peat | place: Sweden: Norrbotten County, Stordalen... | reverse complement strand
CGTTCAGATTGTTCAGGTCGAAGACCAGCAGCTTGGGCCGCTCGTTTTCCGGCAACTCGGCCAGCGTGGCCACCATCGCATCCTTGTCGCCGTTCTTCACAAACTCCACCTTCACGCCCAGCTTCCGGGCCGTCTCCTGTATCTTGGCCAGGAAGAACATATCCTCAATGAAGCAGTAGATGCGCGTGGGCGCGTCCTCGCGCACTGCGGCTGTGGGCTGAGAATCATAGGCCTCCGGGTAATAGCCACCGTTGTGGCCGTTACTCCCCGTCGGGATCGTCGAGGGAGGGCCGTCGGCGATGTTGCCGTTCACCAGCCGGTAGCTGTGATCCATCGGGCCCACAAACTCCCTCGGCCCTTTCTGCCTTGTCTTGCGCTTGCCCTGCGGAGGGGATGAAATGCTGTTGCCCGGCTGCGCCGCCGTCGCCGCACCCTTCTGGAAGAACTTCTTCTTCTTCCGTTCATGATGCTCGCGCTTGCCCCCCGGATGTCCAGCTTGGTGCTGGGGAGCCGGCTTGTGCTTCGCGGGCGGCTGCTGAGGCTGCGCCGCGGACTCTGACTGTATCTGTTGCGACGGGGCCGCGCCCACTGCCTGGCTGCTCTTGTTCTTGCGGCGGCGCCGGCGGCGCCGATGACCCTGTGACTGCCCTTGCCCATTGGCAGGAGCAGGCCCCATTTCTGTTGGGGACTGTGTCAATTCTGTCGTCATGCGTTTGTGTCCTGTTGCATTGCTAGATGGTGTCTTCCCTTTACTGGCTGTTGCTGCCGGGAGTTTCCAGTCCGGTAAAACGTTTCCTCAGCCTGCCGCCGCCCAGGCATGGACGTGAACGGCGAAAACCGCGGCTGGCTCTCTCTTTAACGCTCTACAGCAGCGCTCCGGGCAATCTATCATGATGCCCTTTGTGCCTCAAGCTACTTCACAGAATCCCAGCCGGGGTGAGCTTTTCTCAAAGACTGTCGCTCCCGATGAATGGTGTCGGCTGAGCCTCCGCGGCTCTATTTTTAGGACCTCTGTGAAATGCTGTTTGCCCGCTGCGCACACTGGAGCAAGAAAGCACTGCTCCATCCTGTCATAAGAATCTTATTGGTGCGGCCAGCGCCCTTCTCAGGTGTTGCCCTTCCTATGAAACTCTCGCCGCCCGCAGATTGCCATAAAGTAACCTGCCCGGCGGAGTTCCCTTGCTCGCGGCGAGCTTGCTCTGCCCCTTTCGGGTGGCACGCGTCAGCCGCTTGATAGGCAACTCTTATACTACAGGGAACTTTTGCGGCTGGCAAGCAATCTTCGCGGTTGCTCGCACCATCCCGGCACTCAAAAGTACCCTAAACGCAAGAAGCGCCACTCCATAAGAGTGGCGCTCCGCTGTCTTGCACTGCCACTGGCCTCCCAAAAGAAACGTGGACGGCTGGCCTCTCGCCGTACCTGCTGCATGGCTTCCTCGACCGGTCTCCCTTTTCAGGGCCGCTTCGTTGGCGGATGCTCTTGCCGGGTGCCTGCTCTTCTATGGGCTGGTCAGAATTCTTCCAGCGCCTGTACATCACTGGCGTCTATCTTGTTGCAATCTTGATGCCACTCCTAATATCTCTTGATTTCAATGACTTCGATATAATGGAATGGAAAATACTCTGAATTCTGGTAGTCTTTTTGGGGGCTTTCTCCCATTAACCATAGAACCGCTCATCGCTGGCAATGCGGGCAATAGTGCGTACCCCGTCCTGCCACCACAATCCGCCGGATCGGCGTCTGACAGCGGCGGCAGGGAAGCTCGGTGCGCAGGTAGACGCAGTGCTCCAGTTGGAAGAAGCCGCGTGCCCCGTCGGCGTCCACATAATCAGAGACAGAAGAACCGCCCAGCCGGATGGCGTGCTCCAGTACTTGAACCATAGCCAGCCGCAGCTCTTCCAATTCCGCCCTGGTCAGTTGTCCGCTCCTGCGCCGCGGCCGGATGCCGGCGCGAAACAGGCTCTCGTCGGCGTAGATGTTTCCCACCCCGGAGAGCAGCTTCTGGTTGAGCAGCGCCGCCTTGATGAACAGCTTGCGCCCGCTGAAAAGCCGGGCAAACTCCGCCGCCGTCACCTCCAGGGGATCGGCGCCCGGAGCGCGAAAGCCGTCCTTGCGGCTCAACTCGCGATACTCCAGCCGCCCAAACCGGCGCGGGTCCACGAAGCGCAACTCCCGGCCGCTGGCCAGACTCAGCCGCGCGTGGGTGTGGGCAGCAACCGGAGCATCCGGGGTGCTCACCAGCAATCTCCCCGTCATGCCAAGATGCACAATCCATTGGGCGCTTGGCTCACTCTCCAGTTCACCCAAACCAGCGACTGGGTGCCCCACCTCAGCGCCCGGGTGCTCCACCCGATTGTCATTCTGAGCGAGCGCAGCGAGTCGAAGAACCTGCGGTTGATCTTTGCGGCTTCGGGGTTCCCGGCGAGCGATTTTTGCTTGCTGGGGTGAACTAGGGTTGGACAGCTCAATCCCGTCCGCAGCCCCCAGTTCGCACACAATGTGCTTTCCCGTGCGATGGACGGCCAGAATCACCCGTCCTTCCAGCCCCCTGGCCTGACGAGCCGCGGGCGTCTTGAAAGGCTCCGGATGCCGGCCGAACCAGGCCTCGACAATGCGGTCTCCTCGCAAGCGTTCGTTCACTCCGCGGGCGATCGTCTCCACCTCGGGCAGCTCTGGCATCGATCAATTGTAAGGGAAGCTCTCTACCGGTGAGGAGATTGCTCTTCTGTCCGCGGCAATCTGCGCGCGCTAGGCTCGCCAATCTTGCTGGCCTCAAAGCTCACGATCTTCCACACGCCCTGCGCGTTGCGCACGTAAACATGCGTATAGCGAAAGTCACCGAAGGCCTCACCCTCGGAGTTGACGCCCGTCACATGGGCAAACGATGTGACCAGAGCCGTGGAGCCGTAGAAGCGCACCTTGCTGTCGGAAAGATCGACAGCCGTGATATGCCGTTGCCCGCTGCGCATTCTGGCCAGCGTATCCTCTTTGGTTTGCAGCGTTCCGCGGGCGCTGATGCCGATATATTCGTCCGCCAGCAGGCTGTCCATGGCGGCTACGTCCCCCGCCAGCATGGCTTTCCGAAATATTTCTTCCAATTGGTCGATCTCGCGCCGACTCTCGTGCTTTTCTCCTCGGGGCATTCCGCCCTGTGGAGGCACGCCGCTGTGCTGAGGCGCGGAAAAAAGCGCCGGCGCGTATGCGCCCAGCGCCAGCAGAAACACCAGGGCATATAGCCGCTGGTGGCGGATGGGCGTGGAGGGTTGGAGCGCTGCTGCGAGCATACTCGAAACGGATACTATCCTTGAAGCACCGCGCCGGTCAATCGATTTCAGCAGGATACGCATCACAATTCAATGAATTCTCTGCAAATCAAGCCGCAAACTTCAGATTCCCCGCTGGGACTCGGCCGGAATCTCAAACCAGGGCCACCAGGTTCTCGGTACTCCGCTCCCGCATCTTCTGGAAGAGGCCGCCTACCGCATGGTTTTTGAAGTGCTCTGACGCCCGGTGCGCCTCCAGGGCCTTCGCATCCCGGTACTGCTCATAGATCAACACCGTGTCCGGGTCACCCTCCAAATAGTGCGGAATGTAACTGATGCAGCCCGGCTCCTGGCGCGAGGCCGCGGCCAGCAAGCGCAGGGATTCGGCCACTTCGGCCCGGTCTTCCGAGGCAAACTTCATCCGTACCGCAAAGCTGATCATAAGTAAATTGTACCGTGAAGCTCTTGCCACGGTCCGAAAGATCGGCTCCGGTGGACTGTGAGGTTTTATTGTGGGATGCCGTGAAGCAAAACCGGGAATGGGGTTACGATAGAAGAAAGGAGGCGAAAATGGCGACAGCAACACTCGATTGGTCCCAGTGCGACGCCGTGGAGAGCATCCCCGGCAAGGTCAGCGGCGCATGGGTGTTTCGGGGAACCAGGACACCCGTTTCGCTAGTCTTCGAAAATCTTCAGGATATGAGCGTTGACGAGCTGATTGACGAATATGGCGTGACGCGGGAACAAGTTCGTGCCGTTCTGCAATTCGCGGCGCATTCTCTCGAAAAAGAACCGACCTACGCGTAGATCGAGTCCGCAATGCTGATTCTCTTCGATAACGGTACACCGCGCATAATGAAAGGAGGGTGAAAACATGGAAACTTTCGATTGGTCCGATTGCCCCTTGGTTGAAATCATTCCCGGCAAGGTCAGTGGAGCGCCTTTGCTCAAGAACACTCGCCTGCCTGTAGAGGCCATCACCGGCAACTATGACGCTTTCCTCGAAGAAGGATTATCGCCGGAGGAAGCCATTGCCGAAACGCTGGATTGCTACCCGGAAGCCGGGCGAGGCGCCGTCGAAGCGATTCTCAGCTACCGCGCCGAACATGAACTACAGGTGCAATTTTGAAGGTTTTGCTCGATGAGGATGTTCCGAGCAAACTGGCGCGAGCACTGCCTGGGTATGCCATTCAAACCGTAGCCGGGATGCAATGGGGCGGTATCAAGAACGGCGCGTTGCTGGAGCTGATCGAGCGGGAGCGATTCGACGTATTTCTGACTGGCGACAAGAACATGGACAAACAGCAGCGGCTTGAAGGCCGTCCGTTTGCAGTGCTGGTTATGTCCGCGATCAACTGGCCGGTGATAAGGCCGCACATTCATGTCATCTCCGCCGCCCTTGACGAGGCAAAGCCCGGTACAGTCAAAACGATTGATTGTGGCGTGTTCGTTGCAGGTTTGAAACGCCCAAGCAAATAAGCCAACGTGAACGCGGGAGCGCCGGGCAGCTTTGCCGAGGTTGACATTCCGTTCGAGTAAAGCTATTCGCTGATTCACGAAATTTGAAATAGCTCACGTTTATGCGTGAATCATTTCCAGCGCCGCGGCAAACTCCGGCAGAACAATTGTCTGGTCCCGATCCGGGCCTGTCGAGACCATTCCGATTTTGGCCCCGCTCTCCCGTTCCTGAAAGCGCAGATACTCTCTCGCCGCAGCCGGCAATTTGTCGAACTCCTTGATCCCATCCGTCGAAATCCGCCAGCCCTTCATCCGCGTATAAACAGGCTTGATCCGCTCCAGCCCCTGCACGTCGGCGGGAATCTCGTCCGTCACACGGCCCCCAATCTCGTAGCCCACGCAGATGGGAATCTCCTCCAACTCGTCCAGCACGTCCAGCTTGGTCACCACCAGCCACTCGGCGCCATTCACCTGGTTGGAGTAGCGCAACAGCGGAATGTCCAGCCAGCCGCACCGCCTGGGCCGTCCCGTCACCGCGCCATATTCGTTGCCGCGCGCTCGCAGTTGGTCGCCCGCCGCGTCCTGAATCTCCGTCGGGAACGGCCCCTCGCCCACCCGCGTCACGTAGGCCTTGGTCACCGAGATTACCGTGCCGATATTCGTCGGCCCCACGCCGGTTCCCGTTGCCGCACCGCCCGCCGTCGCCGAAGACGAGGTCACAAACGGATACGTCCCGTGGTCGATGTCCAGCATCGTCCCCTGCGCGCCCTCGAACATCACGCTGCCGCCCTCGGCCAGAATCTTGTTCAGCAGCCGTCCCGTGTCGGCCACAAACGGCCTCACCTGCTCCGCCGCCGCGGCGTACTCCTCGAACATCTGCGCCGGATCCAGGGCTGCGCTCCCGCTTCCGAACAGCGCCTTGGCAATCGAGTTCTTTTCCGCACAGGCCGCCTCAATGTGGACTTTGAGCAGCTCCGGCCGCAGCAGGTCCACCACCCGCAACCCGCTGCGCGCCATCTTGTCCTCGTATGCCGGCCCGATTCCCCGGCTGGTCGTCCCAATCTTTTTGCGTCCCGGCGCGCTCTCAGCCGCCAGCTCAATCATGCGGTGATAGGGCAGAATCACCTGCGCCCGGTTCGACACAAATAGCCGCTCATCCACGGCCACGCCCAACCCCCGCAGCTTGGCTACTTCCTTCAAAAAGGCGATAGGGTCCAGGACCACGCCGTTGCCGATCACTCCCCGGCAACCCGGCCTGAGCACTCCGCAGGGAATCAGTTGCAGCACGAACTTGTGCTCGCCAATGATGACCGTGTGCCCGGCGTTGTGTCCGCCCGCATAACGCGCCACAGCGGCAAACCGCTCGCTCAGCACGTCCACAATCTTTCCCTTGCCCTCGTCGCCCCATTGGGCGCCCAACACTACCGCCGTCTTTGCTCGCATGTCGTCCCGTTCCTGATGCTTGTCGTTGGAGTCCGTCTTTTGTGTGAGTTACAACCGGGTGCCCCATCCTCGCCGCGTTCTTGTTGTTGCGGCTTCGGGGTCCCCGGCGAGCGATTCTTGCTCGCAGGGGTGATCTAGGGTGGGATTCTTCGCCGACGCCTTCTCTGATGATAAACCCTTAGCAGATTAGCCGCTAATATAAGGTAGTGCCCTGATTGTATGTTGCTGTTGCTAAATGAGAAACACCGCCGGGGAGGCGGTGTTCTCTGTTAAACGTAAAAGTTTGAGCGAATCATCTTATACAGCGTCATCGTTTCCGTCCATCATGCCCTCGCTTCCTTCGTTGTCGAAATGCCTTGCCACTCCAAAACGTGTGATGCGTGCGGTTCCGCATATCTGATGAGTTTATGGAATTCTCCGGTCAGTCTGTCCTTTTCCTTGATCAATTCACGGCTTTTTTCAATTCCATCGGCGTTTCTCATTATATAGACTACCTGATCTGGCAAAAGATTCTCCGGAAAAGCAACCCGAAGTAACAATTCGTCCACCCTGTGGTGGCATAGTGAGCTCAACAACGGTTCGGGGCCTTTTCCGATTTGCTTGCATTTCAAAAGAACAGTATATTCCGCATCATCGCCTTTCTCGAGAGCTTTACCAAATTTTACACGCTTTCGCGACGAACTTTGACCGACGACTCGCGGTAGATCTTCCAGAGTATAGGTATCTGGATAGAGTTCTTCGGTGATTGTACCCTCACCAGTCCACTTGTACGTGAAAGGCACATCCTCAATATGTTTCAGGGCTACAACCCGTTCCCTTCTTGAGCTTACGTAATCTGTTCCTCCCGGCATAATGATGTAACCACTCTCCCGGTAGGAATAGTAAAAATCCGTATCACGTGCGCTGCTGCGCCACCGCGCCTTTAAATATCGGTACAGTGGCGGTATATGCCGCACAAGCCTACCTACACCTTCCATCGTACCGTATAGCCCTAATACGGCAAGCCAAAACAGTACTCTCGGGGAGGTATAGATTCCATTCGGATCGGTCATAGGTTGATGGAACAAAGAATAGCACGCCAATCTGACCTTTGAATCAAAAACGTTCCCCCTCAGTTAAGCCTCATTTATATCCCTCCTAATGCAGGAGTGACCAATAACGCCCTGTGAACTCTACAAAAATTGTAGTATGCAAACCATAAATTATATGCAACCTCAAGATTCTCCCATTTCTTTGAAAATGCGTTGGTTAGCGGTGCTATGTGACGCATCCCAATTCGTATAGTAAATTCTGTACCATAATGTGGAACGCGCAAATCCGGCTTCCTACTGGCTTCCCCATGATTTCGCATGGGGCAGCCGCGAACCCTGTTAACCAACCGCCTCCCTCATTCGTTGTATCGATAGAAGGCGCACGTGAGCGCGCTTCAAGTGAGAGGGAAATCAAATGAATCGTCAAACTCGCATCCTGCCCTGGGTTCTTCGCTCCGTCGCCGTGCCGGCCTTGTTGCTTGCCGCTTTTGCCGCCGCTGAAACCCGTCCTGCAACGCCCGTCAAGCCAGCGGCTCCGGCTGTCGCTCCTGTCTCCACCGAAAAGGACTTCGCAGCCACTCAAGACCAGCTCATCAAGCTGCTGCGTCTCAGTCCTACGCTGACCACCGTCGTAGCCCACGACCCGTCGCTGCTTGCCAACCAGGAATACGTCAGCCGCAACAATCCTCAGTTGGCGCAGTTTCTCGCCGCTCATCCGGAAATCGCCCGCAATCCCGAGTTCTATCTCTTCACACGCAATGACGGTCAAGGCGGTCGACGCGATCAGGCGCTGCAACGCGCCGTCTGGCCGGAGCTGGTGCCCGCGCAAAATGACAACGGGAACGATGATGTTAAAGCGCTTGTGGCAATGACCTTGGGCGCGCTGGGCTTTGCCTGCTTTCTGGGCGCGCTTATCTGGCTGATCCGCGCATTGTTGGAGAACCGCCGCTGGAGCCGCATCTTCAAGCTGCAAAGCGAGGTGCATGGGCGGCTGATCGACAAGTTCAGTTCCAGTCAGGAGTTGGCAGCCTACATGGAGACCGAGGCCGGCAAGCGATTTCTTGAAGCGGCGCCGATCACGGTGGGCTTCGAGCCGGAGCAGCGCATCCCCAACGCCATCGCCCGAGTGCTCACTCCATTGCAGATCGGCATCGTGCTGGTTCTGCTGAGCGCGGGCTTCTTCCTCCTTCGCCATGTCAGCACTGAAATGGAAACGCCCATGCTGGTGCTGGGAACAATCGCCCTGATGCCCGGCTTGGGATTTATCATCTCCGCAGGCGTGACCTGGGTTCTGGCCGGCCGTCTCGGCCTCATGCCGGAGAAACCCAAAGCCCCCATCGACTCAAAGGAACAGCAGTGAGCCGGAGGGCTGGCCATTCCGATGAAAGAGCCTCTGCCGATGCACAGGGAATCCGTCCTTCCGAACGTATTAGCCGGCGACGCGCCGCGGGCAGCCGAATCGCCCATGGATAGCGACGCATTCGCCGGCTTCTACGAACGTTCGGCGCGGCCTCTCTGGGCGTATCTGGCGCGGGTCTCGGGCGATCCCACGCTGGCCGACGACCTCATGCAGGAGAGCTTCGTCCGCTTCCTCTGCGCTTCAAGGCCTGATGAAGGTGAAGTCGCCGGGCGCCGCTATCTCTTCCGCATCGCCACCAATCTGCTCCGCGACCATTGGCGGCGTCCACGGCAATCCTCCATCGAGGAGATCCCCGAGGAATTCTTCGCCGCCAGCACCAGTTCAGCCCTCTCGGAGTCGCTTGGTCCGGCGCTCGCCTGTATGCGTCCCCGTGATCGGCAACTGCTCTGGCTCGCCCACGCCGAGGGCTATTCCCACCGCGAGATCGCCCAGATCACCGGCCTGGCCGCGGCCAGCATTCGCATCTTGCTCTTTCGCGCACGGCGCAAAATCGCCAACTTGCTTCGCCAACAAAGTTCACCCACTCGGAGGCAGCCATGATTCTGAAACCATGTTCCCGTGAAAAAGAAGTGGCTGACCTGCTCCGTCGCGGACAGTGGCCGTCAGCCTGTCCGCCGGAACTGCGCGCCCATCTGAGCGCCTGCCGTTCGTGCGGGGACCTGGCTTTGGTGACAGAAACCTTTCTGCGCGCGCGTTCCGAGGCTGCCAGCGCAGCCCGCATCAGCACTCCCGGTGCGCTCTGGTGGCGCGCTCAGATTCGCCGCCGCAACGCCGCCGTCGAGCGCATCGGCAAGCCCATCCTTGGCGCGCAGATCTTTGCCCTGGCCATCAATCTCTTCATTGTGGTGGCTTTTATCGCGTACCAGGCACGGCACGGCCTAAGCTGGCTCTCCTGGCTCGAACAACTCCCGCAGGCATACAGCCTTCATCTCGATAATTTAAGCCAGTCTGCGCTTCTCCATCCTGGTTGGAGTCTCATGGTGCTGATTCCCGCCGTGGCCACGCTGGCGCTGCTCGGCGGAGTAGTGGTCTATCTGGCCTCGGAAAAACAATAACCCCCGCGCTTCATGCTCTCGCGGAATGAACCACCTGCACTTTGGCTGCCGGCGCGGCCTCGAATGCCAGAGCCTCGCGCACCGATGTCGTCTGCCGCGGCTCCTGCATCTCTCGTTTCACGCTGGAGAGAATCTCTCTGTCTTTTTCGCTCGAACTCTTCTTCTTCACGGTTTTCCCTTCTTTCAGCGATCAGTTAGTCAGTTGCTGGCCCCTTCAAACCCCGGTTCCGGTCCCAGCCTCAACTCCACCAGAACCTCCAGCAGCGAGGCCGAGTGGCGCACGTTTCCCGAAAGAATCGAGAGCGCTTCCGCCAGAGGTGCATGTTGTGTAGACAGCACATTGAGGCTGTCACTGACCCTGCGGAGTTTTTTGGCTTCTAGCAAAATTTCATGGGCTGGCATAAACCGCATGGCTTTCTAAGAACCTTCAAGAAGGCTGGACCGGCCATTACCAATGCCGTATCTCACCTTCACTGCCTAAGCCTAACAAGTTGTGGAGTTCATCGTCTGTTCACATTAAACCACTGAAAGCAGTTCGCTCATAACTTGCTCTCAGAAATAGGAATTACTGCTATCTTCTGAAAGCAATTCCCCTGAATTATGCTGCCTCGGAATTGGTAAGTAGCGATCCTTGCTCCATATGCTCTGCCGCGCCGGAATTAGTGTGCAATTACGACCGCTCCAGAGAAAAGAAAATAGGCGCAAGATAGTTCATCTAGCGCCTATTAGCTTGATAAGCTGCGCCCTCCTGCTTCGGAGTGCAAAAGTTTTCCAGGGGTGCTTCAACCGCTCATGGATTCGCATCTGTGCAAGTTACTGCACAAGGCGGGGGTAGTGGTGGTGGTGATAGTGATGATGATGATGATCGTGGCCTACTGCTACCACTATCTGCGCCTGCGACGCGACAGATACCGCGAGGCAGATTGCAAGCGTAAGTCCATACACTAGCTTTTTCATGTTTTAGGGTGCATCCTTTCCCCGAGGTCATACTTATCTCAGTTATTTCTTCCTGTGCAATCCTGATCTGTCAGCACTAACTCATATATATGCCTTATTATGTGCCGTGTAAGTACCGTATTATACAGGCTGGTTAGTCAAGTTATAGGTCCAGGAGATCCTCAACATTCTAAGGAACCTCTGATTAAGTCGATGTTTTGAAAGGGCATGACTTTAGTCGTGCCACAAAGCCTACAAAACAAAAGTCGGGCATTAGCCCCTGAGGGAATGTATCTGGCGCAGAGCTACTTGTTCAGAGGTTCCCTCACCTCAGTCGGCTCCGCGCCCTCTGGGTGCCCCGCCTTCGCCGTCTTCAGCGAAGTCGAAGGATCTGCGTTTCGCAATTTACGGCTTCGGGGTCCCCGGAGACTTGGGGAGAGGGAAGCGATTTTTGCTCGTTGGGGTGATCTAGGATGGGAATCCTCAAAGCTCAATTGTGCACACTAACCAGCCGCCAGCATCGCATCCGCAATGCAAGCCGCTTCCGCCGCCTGCCGCACCGCATGAACCCGCACGATCGACGCCCCATGCATAATGGCCGCAACAAGCGCCGCCACCCCAGCCGTCTCGCGAGCCTCAACCGGCGCATCGCTTCCGCCGCGCAGCGGCGCCAGCGCCCGTCCCAGAAACGACTTGCGAGAAACCCCAGCCAGCAGCGGCCTTCCCAGCTCCAGCAACTCCGCCTGCCGCGCCAGCAAGGAAAAGTTCTCATCGAAGCGCTTGCCGAATCCGTAGCCGGGGTCGAGCACGAGCGCCTCCGGCGGAATTCCCGCCGCCGCCGCCTTTTCCAGGCTCGCCGCCAGCCCCGCCCGCACCGTCGCCAGCAGTTCATCCGACTCCAGCGGCGCCTGCGCTCTCCACTCCTCGGGCCGTCCCCGCGTATGCATCAACACCACGCCGCAGCGCGCCCCCGCGCAGACCGCAGCCATCTCCGCGTCCCACCCAAATCCGCTCACGTCGTTCACAATCTCCGCGCCCGCCCTCAACGCCGCCCGCGCCGTAGCCGCCTTGTAAGTGTCCACAGAAACAATTGCATCGGGCCGCGCGCGCAGAATCCCTTCCAGCACCGGCAACAGCCGCGCCTGCTCTTCCTCCGCGCTCACCGCTGGTCGAAAAGCAGAAACAGCGGAGCTGCCCGGCCGTGTGCTCTCCGCGCCCAGGTCAAGCAAATCGGCTCCTTCATCCAGCAAGCGCCGCCCATGCTCGACCGCTGCCTCCGGATCAAGAAACAGCCCGCCGTCGCTGAACGAGTCCGGCGTAATGTTGACAATGCCCATCACCAGCGTTCGCCGCCCCAGCTCCAGCGTGCGGCTGCGCAGTTGCCATTGCGTGACTTTGCGCGCGGTGTCGCTCATTCGAAGATTCCCTGCTGTTCCATTTCGAATCGCCGCAGCGTTTCGGGATCGGGCTCATTTATGGGAAAGTGTTCAAACTCGTAGGCGTCCACAATCGTGACCAGGGCTTCCAGTTCATCGCTTGCTTCGGTTACCGGTGCAGAGCCCATGAGTTCCGTGATGCGCGCGACCGCCGCGCCATACTCCGCCTCTGTCCGAATCGATTGGATTTGCATGGCGCTCCTTGCCAACTTGTTATTGTTCGTCTCCAGCCTCTGACAATACCACCTTGACTGTACTGCTCTGTTGCGATGAATTGTAGTCTTCCTGCTAAACTCCACCCATGACGTCCTTTCGTCCCTTCCCCGCGCTTTTATTGGCTTTCGCACTCGCCGATTCCGCCGCACTCGTGGCCCAGCCTCCGGCGCAATCCGCCTGCAATCCCCCGGCGCAACCCGCTCCATCCACCGGACCCCTGGCCAGCCGCATCAACGCCATTCTGGCCGATCCCGCGCTGAGCCACGCCCAATTCGGCATCAGCGTCACAACCCTCGACGGCCAGCCGCTCTACGGACTGAATGAGGGCCGTCTCTTCACCCCAGCCTCGAACACCAAACTCGTCACCACCGCCGCAGCCTTTGCCCTGCTGCCCGTCGAAACCCTTACCTGGACCACCAACGTGGTGGCCGACGGCAAACTCGACGAGGATGGCGTCCTGCACGGCGACCTGATTCTGCTCGGAGTGGGCGACCCGACGCTGAGCGCCCGCAGCTACCCCTACCGCGCGCCCGCCCAGCTCGCCGCCACTGCGCCCATGCCGCCGCCCAACATCATGGAGCTGTTGGCCCAGCAGGTCGAGCGCTCCGGTGTCCGCTCCGTCGAAGGCCGCGTGATTGGCGATGACAGCTTCTTTCCTTATGAACCTTACGGCGCAAACTGGGCCTGGGACGATCTGCAATGGGACTACGGCGCGCCCATCTCCGCGCTCACCTTTAACGAAAACACCGTGCAATTGACGCTGACCGCAAACCCAGCAGCGACCAGCGAAGACTCAAATGAAGGCAACAATCCCGCACTCGTCACTGCCCAGTGGAGCCCAAATCTGGGCTACTACGCTCTTGACGGCTCCATGACGCCCGCGGCCCAGGGCGCAACAGCGCAACCGTCCGCGCACCCCGGCTTTTTCCGCCAGCCCGGCAGCCGGATAGTCCGCGTCTGGGGCACACTGCCACCCGCTGGTTTTCATGCGGATTTGGCCATCGAAGACCCAGCCGAGTTCACCGCCATCGCCTTCTGCGAAGCACTCCGCAATCGCAGCATCACGGTTTGGGGCGAAGCCGTCTCCCGTCACCGGCCCTCAAATCCGGCCAATGATTTTTCCCAGGAGCGCGCTCAGCCGCTTCAGCTCACCCGCGCCACCCTGTCCACCGTGGCCGCTCCAATAGAAAACCACAGAGTTCTCGCCACGCGCATCTCCGTCCCCGTCACCCAGGACATTACGCTTATCAACAAGATCAGCCACAACCTCCACGCCGAGCTGCTGCTTCGCCTCCTTGGCAAGATTCAAGGCTCGGACGGCAGCTTTGAGCAGGGTACGCGTGTCGTCCGTCAGTTTCTCATCGACGCCGGAGTGGACGATAACGATTTCTTCTTCTACGACGGCTCCGGCATGAGCACCGACGACCGCATCGCTCCCCGCGCCATGACCCAACTGCTCTCCTACGCCGCGCGCCAGCCATGGGGCGTTGCCTTGCGCGCCTCCCTGCCCGTCGCCGGCGTGGACGGCACTCTCTCCAACCGCTTCAGCAACTCGCCCTTGCGCGGTCATCTCTGGGCCAAAACCGGTACGCACAACGAAGCCAATGCACTCTCCGGCTACCTGACCGCCTCCAGCGGCAACACCATCGTCTTTTCCATCCTCGTCAACGGCCACCGCCCCGGCAGCAACGCCGAGGTGCAAGCCATCGACCGCATCGCCGAAGCCATCGCCGCCGCGGAGTAACCCTGCATAGGATCTACAAAAAATCGCATCAGCAACTTATAGCTGGTTATGGCTAAAATTAAACAGCGTTGGATAACCAGCAATGCTTCCGTGCCCTTGTCATCCTGAGCGAAGCGCAGCGAAGTCGAAGGACCTGCGTTTCGTTTTCTGACGAAAGGGTGGGAAACCTCAATCGAAAATTTAATCAACATGAGCAACGAAAACAACATGAATCCCACCCAACCTCAGCGCCGCAATCTCTTCCCGCTCCCCGGCCTCGTCGCCATCAGCCTCTACCTGTTGCTGATCTCCGGCGGCATCATCTTTGGCGTGGTCGTCACCCACACCAATTCGCCGCTGTTTCTCCTCTTAGCCGCCGGCTTCATCGCCGCCGCCGCAGGCTTGCTCTTGCTCTTCCGCTGGGCATGGGCCATGGCTCTCGGCGCGGTCTTCCTGATCGTCGTCTACAACCTATGGTCTTTCGCCGGCCTGCGCGAGCCATCCTTTCTCGTCCAGGGCCTGCTCAACCTCGTCTTCTTCCTCTATTTGGTCCGCACCGAAGTCCGCGCAAAGCTGCGGTAAGAACTACCAAATCACCTTGCAGAGGTTGGCCTCACGGATTTTTTCGTCTTTGGTGATAAGTGTGCAATTCGCAACCAGAGCGGTTGCGGTGATGATCCGGTCCATAGGGTCGCCATGAAACGGGGCGGGCAACTCCGCGGCACATTGAGCAATCGTTTCGGTGACTGGAAATACCTTGAACCGGCTTCTGATGCGATTGAGAAAAACCTGATGCGGCAAGGCCGGCTTAATTCGACCAAGACGAATCGCGTTTGCAACTTCATAGATCGTCATGACGGAAATTCCTGAAATTGCTCCCGCCGATTCGACTTCCCTGATTGCTGCAGTCGCCGCCGGTGAAATCTTTTCCGGAGTGAGCGCCAGCCAAATCACTACATGGGTATCGAGCAGGATCACTCTGCAGCCTCTTGTTCAAATCGATCCCATTTTTCGTTGAACATCCGATCCCATTCCTCATCGGTATATTCGGATGAAACAATGTCTCCGGTGATGGTCCCCATCCCCCGCATAAAGCCAAAAATGTCTTCTGGCTTCTCCGTGCGCGCCTGCTCTTCCGGAAGCGAAACCCGCGCGAACGGTTTGCCCCGCTTGGTGATTAGGACGGGTTTTCCGGTGGCATTCATCTCGGCCATTACCCCCAGGCACTTGGCCTTGAACTCGCCGATTGGCATCGTCTTCATCGGAACCCTCCAGACAATTTCAGTATACTCCTGACCATGGTCAGATGACTATGGTCAGATTGTCTCTGTGCCACTCCCGCTACAATGAATACGTGACAGAATTGGTCCAAATCTCCCCCGTCCGTGCCACTCACGCGCCCAAGTCCGCATGGCTCAAGGCGCGTGCTCCGGTCGGCGAGAACTACCACTCCCTCAAGCAGTTGGCCCGCTCCCTCCAGCTCCACACCGTCTGCGAAAGCGCCCACTGCCCCAACATCGGCGAGTGCTGGCACCACAAAACCGCCACCTTCATGATGCTCGGCAATCTCTGCACCCGCCGCTGCGGCTTCTGCGCCGTGCCCAAGGGCCGCCCCCAGCCCATCGACTTCGACGAGCCCCGGAGGGTCGCGGAGGCAGTGGCGACGTTAGGGCTGCTCCACGCAGTGGTCACCAGCGTCAACCGCGACGACGACCTCCTCGGCGGCGCCCGCGCATTCGCCCTGGTCATCGATGAAATTCGCCGTCAGGCCCCCGGTTGCCGCGTAGAAGTCCTCATCCCCGACTTCCAGGGCAACCCCGACGCCATCCGCGCCGTCGTCGACGCCCGCCCCGACGTCCTCAACCACAACATCGAGTCGGTGCCGCGCCTCTATCGCGTCGTCCGCTCCGGCGCGCGCTACGAGCGTTCTCTCGATCTCCTGCGCTACTCCAAATCGCTGCGCCCCGAAGGCCTAACCAAATCCGGCGTCATGGTCGGCCTCGGCGAAGAAACTTCCGAGCTGCTCCAGGTCTTCCGCGATCTGGCCGCTAGCGGTTGCGACATCCTCACCATCGGCCAATATCTGCGTCCCTCCCGCGACCATCTCCCCATGGCCCGCCTCTACACTCCGCGCGAGTTCGCCGAGCTCAAAGCCGAAGCGCTTCGCATGAGCTTCCGCCACGTCGAATCCGGCCCCCTGGTCCGCTCCAGTTACCACGCCCACGAACAAGCGGCCTCAATCGGGATCAAGGTGCTGGCATAGCGGACTAAGGAGTTTCTTGCAGAAACTCAGCAGGTGTCACGATGCGAATCCCGCGAAAGGTTCCCAGAACCAGCAGATCCTGATCTCCGGACACAATCACTTGTGCGCCAGCCAGCACAGCGCACTCGATAACCATATCGTCGTTCGGATCGCGGCAAACGTGTAGGTTACCGAGATTCTTCGTTCGCAATGGAAACGGAAGAACAGCTTCGACTGCGGCAACCACATCCGTTGCCTTCCAGCCGAATTTTCCCGTCAAAATGCGGAGTAACTCATCTTCAATCGGGCGGCAGATGGCAACTGTATCTTCGCGCACTGCCTTTTCTATCGCCAGACGCGGCGTTCCTCGCTTCAATGCGAAATGAAGTGCGGAAACCCAGACATTTGTATCGAAGACGACGATCATTGGGCGGCAAGAGCCTGACTGGCTTCCCTCTCAGCCCGCATCTCCGCACGAACTTCCTTAACCAATCGCGGAATGTCATCCTCGGTGTATCCATGCGGGTTGCGGGTTGCCGCGTATTTGCCGATCTCATCGAAGATGGCGCCAATTCGTTGGCCATGGTACGCCCGAAAAGCCTCCCGTAGCAGTTCGCTCATGGAGCGATTCTCCTGCTTGGCAAGGGCTTCGGCAGATGCAGCCATCTCCGGCGGCATGGAGATGGAAAAAACGCGGGAACGGCGTGGGTTCGTAGCCATGCTTACATTGTATGACAATGTAGTGAAATTATCCAATCCCACAAGCCATCCAACAGACACTCTCCGGGTTGGAGGACGGTGATTTCAAAGCCCAATCAACACTATCGCTTTGATTTTAGTAGAATAGCCGTTGGTAAGCTGTATCGCGAGGACGAACCCTATGGCACTCTCCATCATGGCCGGTATTCCGGCGCTCAAAGACCTCAACGCCGACCTCCGCCGCCGCATGGACGGCGCGGTGGCCACCTTCCAGGCCAACCTGGCCGCCACCCGCACCGGACGAGCCAGCGTACACATGCTCGACCAGATCAAGGTCGACTACTACGGTACGCCCACCCCTCTCAACCAGCTCGCCCAACTCGGCGCGCCCGAGCCGCAAATGATCCTTATTGCGCCCTACGACCCCACCGCCCTCAGAGAGATCGAGAAGGCCGTGCGTGTCGCCGATCTCGGCTTCAACCCCATCTCCGACGGCAAGGTCCTCCGCGTCCCCGTTCCCCCCATGACCGAGGAGCGCCGCCGCGAAGTCTGCAAGCACATCAGCCGCGACCTCGAGGAGCACCGCACCGCCATCCGCAACGTCCGCCGCGACGGCAACGATGCCCTCAAGAAGATGGCCAAAGAAAAGAAGATCAGCGAGGACGAGGAGAAGCGCTCTTTAGAAGAGGTCCAGAAAATGACAGACGAGGAGATCCGCCGCATGGAAGAACTCTCCCACAAAAAAGAAGCCGAAGTCATGCAGGTGTGAGAGAGTTACTCGTTGCGACTCAGCTAGTGTTATCACTCTAAAGTCAAATGAATATTAGGGCTGTCATCCTGAGCTGAGCGTAGTGGAGTCGAAGGACCTGCGTTTGCTTTTTGCATGATCATCGCACAAATGCCGGGTGCCCCAGGTCCCTCGCATTTGGAGACCTGGGATATCACTCTACTTCTTCACCCTCTTATAAAACGGCGTCGGCACCTGTTTCGCCCGCACCCGATTCGCCCGCACCTGCACCAGCACATCCGCGCCGCTGGCAGCCACCGCCGCCGGCACCAGCGCAAACGCAATATTCGTCTTCAAAAACGGCGCAGGAGACCCCGACGTAACAACCCCAATCTCTTCTCCCTCCAGTGACAGCACTGCGTACCCATCCCGCGCAATCCCCCGCTCCACCATCTCCAGCCCCACCAGCTTGCGCTTCGGCCCGCCCTCGGCCTGCACTGCCAGCAACGCCTCGCGCCCGATGAACTCACCCTTCTCCAGCTTCAACCAGCGTTCCAGCCCGCCCTCAAACACATTCACCGTATCGCTGATCTCATGCCCATAGAGCGGCATGCCCGCCTCCAGCCGCAGTGTGTTGCGTGCCCCCAGCCCACAGGGCCGAATCCCGAACTCCTTGCCCGCCTCCATCAACGCGGACCATACTCGTTCTGTCGTGGCCACGTCGCTCGGCAGATAAATCTCAAAGCCGTCCTCGCCCGTGTAGCCCGAGCGAGCGATCAGCACATTCGCCACGCCCGCAACCTCGCCCCACGTAAACCAATAATTCTTGATCCCCGCCAACTCCGTCTTCGTCAGCTTTTGCAGCGTCTCCAACCCGCGCGGCCCCTGCACCGCCAGTTGCGAATAGCTCGCCGAATCGTCCGTGATCCGCACCTGAGGCTTGGAAGGCTTGGAAGGCTTGGACGGCCACGCGTCCACCTGCTTCATAATCCACGCAAAATCCTTGTCCTTGTTCCCCGCGTTCACCACCAGAAGATAATCGTTCTCGCTGTCACGGTGAACCAGAATGTCGTCCACATAGCAGCCATCCGGCGTCAGCAGCGCGGAATACTGCGCCTGCCCATCCTTCAGCCGCGCGGCATCGTTCATCGTCAGGTGTTGCACGGCGGCCAGCGCTCCGGGTCCGCGAAACCAAATCTCGCCCATGTGGCTCACGTCGAACAACCCCACGCCGGTGCGCACCGCCATATGCTCCGCAATCAGCCCGCCGCCAACCCCGGGGTACTCCACCGGCATATCCCACCCGCCAAAATCCACCATCTTCGCTTTCAGTGCGCGATGCGCGGCGTTCAGTGCGGTTTTCTTCAGCGGAGAGGAGAGAGGCGAAGCAGATTCAGTCATAAGTAATCCTTTCGGCAGTGTTGTCGTACCTGTAACGATAGTGACGCACCGGCTCCGGGGTCAAACCAGGCCTTCCGTACTGGGATCAGGCGGTCAAGCCGGTGTGCGGTTTGAATGATTCTGGCGTAAACTGTCGTCATGGCCGTTCTGAGCAATACGGAAATCTCCGCCCTCTCCACCCAGGAGCGCCTGGCGCTGATCGACGAATTGTGGGAGAGCCTCGAAGCAAATCACGAAGCGAATCAGGCCGCGACCGCGGCAAGCTCCGCACAAGTTCCAGACTGGCAGCGCCAGATTCTCGATGAGCGTCTGCTTGATCTTGAAATCTGCCCCGGCGACGATCTCAGTCTGGCGGAAGCCCGCGGTCAGTCGCTCCTCTGATGGGCAGATTCTCGCTTCGGCTTCGCAAAAAGGCGCTCGACGATGTGAGCCGTATCAGAACCTGGTATAGGAAGATCGATCCCCTTCTCGAAGACAGGTTCGTCCGTGCCTTGAATGTTGGACTGGACAGGATTGAGGCCTACCCCTTCGCTTATCCGCTCGTCTACAGGAATTCCAGGCGCGTCATCCTCGACAAGTTTCCCTATAGCATCTACTACCTGATTCAGGACACGATCATCATTGTGCTTGCGGTCATGCACCACAAGCGCAATCCGGAACTGGCGCGAGTCATCGCAGAGTAGCGCAGCCGCCCTCACCGCTTCCGCGCCCGCCAGAAAGAGCTCGCGCCCAAATAGAAAAAAACCACCATAATGCCTGCGGCAGCTAAAAAGTTTTTATCATAGGGACCGTTCAGGTGACTCGGCCTGTAGCGCCACAGGGGCAGCGCAGCGGCCACCACAAACAGAAAGAAGAACGCGCCCGTCATCTCCAGCCACAAAATGCCGCCCACCCGCCGAAAGGGTCGCAGAAATCCTCCCACGCCGCGCGCCACGCCCTTCGCCGTCCGTCCCGCCGCCTGTCCGCGCGCCGCCGCACTTGCAGCTTGTGTATTTTGTTTAGTTTGTCCAGCTTGTTCAGTTTGTGCATTTTGTCCAGCAGCAGTTGTCCCCGCCGCCTGTACGCCGGCCGTCTGCGCTTCGCCCATCAGCATCCGTCCGGCCATCCGCCCGGCAACCCGCAGCCCGATCCCCAGCACGCGCCCTATATTCTCAGCTTTCATTCCGAGTATGATGGTAGCAGCGGAGGTATACCCTCCGCTTTTTGGCCTGCTTCCGCCGGTCCCCACTTGATCTCGGAAGGCAACGGAAGTAAGGTAGATGAATCCCATGCCGCAGCCCGCGCGTCTCCAGCGCCGGCCGCCGCAACTGGAGGAGCCTGTGACAACACGCCTGCGCGAACTCATTCAGCAACTGAGCGAAGCCATCAACGAGGCGATCACGGAGAGCGAGCCGATCGCTGGTGTTGTTCAGGACATCCGTAGTCACGGTTTCGATGTGCTGCTTATGCTCGAAGCCTCCATCGCCCTCAACGACCTCTCCGCCAAAGAGGCCGAGCAAGTCGAAGTCCCCGCAGGCCACAGCGCCGAGCAGCCCTTCACAAAAAACGATCTCAGCTTCCTTCGCCAGTTGCGCATCTCCGTAGACGGAGAAAACGTCACCAGCGAAAAGCAGGACGATCCCGGTTCCGCCGCCCGCTAGTCCGTACTCTCAATTTGATATGGGTGCCCCAGGTCCCTCGCATTTGAGGATCTGGGATTGCAGTCACTGATCCATCAAGGAAGCTGTGATCGCACGCTCTGATGCGTCAAGTTACTGAGAATTTTCCGTTGGCGATATCCTGGGCGGCTTCGAGGAGGTTTTCCGGCCGGCCGAGATCGCGCCAATAGTATCCGACGGCGCGGAAGGCTATGATCTTTTCTCCCTGGGCTGCGAGATGCAGATAGGCGTCGATGATGGAGAACGCGCCTTGCTCTTCCATCTTCTCGAAGATTAGAGGAGAGAGGACGTGGATGCCGGAGAAGGCCAGCGGCTGCAACTGTTCGGCAGACCGCACTAATTGGCCCGGTTGAGATTCAGCCTTTGTGGCGCACACAATTCGACGGCCGCAGAGTTGGCCTTGCTCATTGAAGAGCAACTGCCGCGATGATTCCCGCTGTTGAACTGCCAGCGTTGCGAGGGCGCGCTGCTCAGTGTGAAAGCGGACCATTTGCCCCAGATCGATGGTGCTGAGAACATCGACGTTGTGCAGGAGGAATGGCTCTTGCGGAGTATCGCTGAAAAAGTGCGCTGCCTTCTTCAAGCCGCCGCCGGTGTCGAGCAGGTTTTCTTCGCGCGAGACTTCTATTCTCATGCCGAAGTTGTTGTGAGTCTGGAGGTAATCGACAATCATCTGCGCATGATGATGCGCGTTGACGATGACGTCGCTGACGCCGAAGGAGCGCAAGCGGGAGAGAGTGATTTCCAGCAGCGTGCGGCCGGCAACGGTGACCAGCGCCTTGGGGCGGTCGTCAGTGAGCGGACGCAGGCGCGTTCCCAGGCCAGCGGCGAGGATCATGGCCTTCATCGGCCCATCTTCTCCTGTTCGAGATGCCGGACGGCGACTTCCACTCCTGTGTCGGCGCGCAGATGCTTTGCCAACTGCTCGGCAAGATAGACGGAGCGATGCTGGCCGCCGGTGCAGCCGAACGAGACCATGAGGTTTTTGAAGCCGCGGCGCCGATAACTGCTTACGCTGGAATCCACCAGCGATTGCACGTTGGCCAGATACTGATGCACGCTGGGCTGCTGATTGAGATAGTCGATTACGGCCGAGTCCTTGCCGGTCAACTGGCGGAACTTTTCTTCGCGCCCCGGATTGGGAAGGCTGCGGGCATCGAAAATATATCCGCCGCCGTTGCCGGACTCATCGGCGGGAATTTCGCTGTGGAATGAAAAACTAAAAATGCTCACCTTCAAAATTTCTGCCGACGAAGCCAGGCTTTGCAGCTTCTCCGAAGCCAACATGCCTTGCAGCGCTTCCATCAGCGCGGGCAGGGCGATGGGCAGCTTGACGTTATGAGCGAGCCAGCGCAGGTTCTTCAGCGCGTAGGGCACGCTCTGCAGAAAATGCGCCTTGCGCTCATAGAAGCCGCGGAAGCCATACGTGCCCATGGCCTGCAAGATGCGCACGTAAACGTAGGCGTAATAATGCTCCATGAATGCGTCGCGGTCTAGGTCGATGTAGCTGGCGAGGCAATCGAGATAGTGGTCGAGCAATTCCTGACGCAGCTCGGGCGGCAGATCGGCCTTGCCATCGTAGAGCAGGGATGCGATGTCGTATTGCAGCGCGCCTTTGCGTCCGCCCTGGTAGTCCAGAAAATAGGGCTTGCCGTCATGCAGCATGACATTACGCGATTGAAAGTCGCGATATAGAAAATAATCGGACTTGGCGCACAGCAGAAACTTCGTCAGGCGGCTGAAATCATGCTCCAGCGCCTGCTCGTTGAAAGGGATGCCGGCCAGGCGCAGAAAATAATACTTGAAATAGTTCAGATCCCAGGAGATAGATTGACGGTCGAAGCTGGGCCGCGGATAACAGACCTTGTAATTCAGATCGCGGCCGGCCTCGACCTGAAAACGCGGCAACTCGGCGACCACCTTGCGATAGGCTTCAATGACCGGCGGAGCGATGGCCGCGCCGGCGCGATTTGCAATGAGAAAATCGAAGAGCGTGGTGTCGCCCAGGTCTTCTTCCAGGTAGGCGCCGTGGCTCAAATCCTCCGCATAAATTTCCGGTACGGGCAAGCCGCGGCGGCGAAAATGCCGGGAAAACTCAAGGAAAGCGACATTCTCTTCGCGCACGGAATAGAGAACGCCGATGGCGCTGAACTTCCCCGCGGTGAGGCGGATGATGGCGCGGCCGGAGGAGCCGAGCTGGCCCTGAAGCGGCTGCACCACTTCGGCGGGCAACCGGTAATGCTTCTCGAAAAGCCGTTTCAGAACTTCCATGAATCTCTTTTCGGTAATTGCACAGGCTGCTATACAACGATACTCAGCCGGAGGATGCGCGCGCAAGGCGCAGCGAATTTGCTGAGTTATGCGGCGCCCCGGCCTTTTGCCCGAATGAGCCGGTTGGCTTCCATGGCGTGGCGCAGCAGCAGATTAGCCTTGGTCTGGTAGCCACGCCCGTAGCTCTTCAGCCACTCGATCACATCGTCGTCCAAGCGCATGGTCACAGGTCGCTTGATGGGCCGGTAGAAGCGGCCTACCTCCGCGCCAGTCCAGTCAACAACCTCGGGCATATCACTGAAATCAATTGTAGCGTCGGTCTTGGCGGCGATGGCGGCGATCTCCCGCTTCTGCGCGGCTGCGAGCTTCTTCATAGGAATCAGTGTTTCACGTGTACATGCAAATGTCAATACATCAATGCCGTTCCGTACAAAGAATGCGCCGTCCCTCCGGGACTCCGGAGGAATTATTGGTATCGCTAACCCCACGCTGAAGCGCGGGGCTAACAACCATTGCGCCTACGGCGCGGGCGACGGGCCGCTGCCGGCATGGAGCGCTTCTACAAAAGCCTATGGCTCTGCCGGAGGATACTTATTGTCAATACATCAATGCCGCCCCCTCATAAAGACCGGCAAATAGAGAACCCGCGAAGCTGGTTACTTCCCTTCAAAGTGCGCTTCGATCTCTTCGAGCGTCTTGCCTTTGGTTTCCGGCAGGAAGAAGGCCGCGACGATGAAGTAGACCACAGTAAAGCCGGCGAAGAGGAAGAAGATGGACGAGTAGCCGTGCTTGCTGACGAAGGGCAGAAAGATTCCGGCGAGCGTGGTGGAGGCCAACAGATTGAGGACCAGCGCGATGCTCATGCCGTTGGAGCGGATGCGGGTGGGCATCAGCTCGGAGAGGGCGAGCCACACGCAAACGCCCGGGCCCACGGCGAAGAAACCCATGAACAGGAAGAGGCCCAGGGCAACGAGCCAGCCGTGACTCTCGCTGGGCACCTGGCCGACGATGGCTTTGTCGATCTTCAACGGCGCGGATTGCGCGGCTTCGAGGTTGCCGAGAGGATTTTTGAAGAGAGCCAGAACCTTGTTGGGTGGCACGCAACTGGCGCGGGTGATTTCGATGGGGCGTGCGGCGGGATCGTCGGAGCGCACAAAGCTGGTGGCGGCGGTGAAGTCGCCGTAGGAATAGATGATAGCCAGCGATGCGCGGTTCCTATCGATCTGGCCTGTGGAATTGGCCTGCGCGGCAAGCAACCGGCTGGCTTCGGCCGGAGTGAAGCGCAGCGTCAATTCTTGATTGGGAGTGACCAGCGCCTGCACGGCGTCGCGTGTATCCTGGCTGACCTTCTCGGTGCGCAGAAACAGAATGCCCACGCCCAGCAGCGAAACGATGATGCCGCTGGTGCCGAGAGTGAGCAGGAACTTGCGCCCTTTGCGATCCACCAGGAACATGCCCGCCATGGTGAGCAGGAAGTTCATGGACATGAAGATGACCAGTCCCCAGTGCGCATGCAGATCGGAGAGTCCGCTTTGCAGCAGGATGGGGCCGTTATACGCGATGATGGAGTTGATGCCGGTGGTCTGGGTGCAGAAAAGGACGAGGCAGGCGAGAACGAACGGCACCACGTACTTGCGGCGCAAGAGCGACTCTTTCACCTGCTTGCCGGTGGCGCTGACGGTGGAGGCGTTGCGCGCCGCCTCTTCCATCTCGCGCAATTCGACGGCGGCTTGCTGCTCTGAGCGGGAGCGCAAGAGGGCGGCGAAGGCCTGTTCCTTTTTGCCGCGTTCGAAGAGCCAGCGCGGCGATTCGGAGACCAGCAGGCTGCCGAGCAGAAACAAAATGCCGGGAGGCAGAGCAACCCAGAAAAGGTTGCGCCATGCGTGATCCTTGTAGGCAAAAAGCGCCGCGGCGTCGCCGGTATTGGCCACCGCCATCACGCGATAACTGAAGTAGATGCCGATCAGAGCCGCGAAGACCATCGACGAGACGGGCAGCCATTGAAAAACAGCCGTACCCTTGCCGCGCTCGGAAGCCGCCAGGCACTCGGCCAGATACAACGGCACCACAACGCCGATCAATCCGCCGCTGATGCCTTCCAACAGGCGGCCGAAAAACAGCAGCGCATAGCCGTGCGAGAGGGCGATCATGGGAATGGCGATGACAAAAGCGATGCCGCAAAGGTTCATAAGCGGCTTGCGGCCCATCCAGTCGGCCAACATTCCGGCAAAGAGTGTGGAGAAGACGCCGCCCAGCATCATGGCCGCAACAATGACGGAAAGTTCCGCAGTGGTTCCCTGGAAGGTGGCCGCCAGATAGGGCAACGCGCCGCCGACAAGGCCGATGTCCATACCGAAGAGCAGGCCGCCCAGCCCGGCGACCAAGAGAAGAAAAAGATTGTAGCCGCGCTTGGCGGAAAGATTGGCAGGCAGGTTCGGGGCGCTTTGAGCTGTCATTGTCACGGGAAATGTCCTCTTGCGCAGTTTATGCTCCCGCTGGACAGCGCGATAGAGGTTGGCCGAAGAGAAAAGAATTCTCCGGGCAAGCCTCCGCCATCCGGCAGAGGAGCAGTGCACAATTTCAGTCTACAATCACCGCATCGGAAGAATACACTCATTCTATTGAGCTGAAGTAGGAGAAATGCAAGGGTTTTCTGTGAATTTTCCCACTTTTGATTGCATGATTCCCGGTGCCGGGAATAGGCGTAAACTGAGGCAATGGAGCCCGCGTCTGCCCGTTTATCGCAGGAGAACGCCCAGATTTGAACGCCTGCCGGCAGCCGCCCGAGTTGTTTTTTCCGTGGGCTGATTCCTGAGGCGCCCCGCGGATTCAGCGGAGAACGCGCATGAGTACATCGCACAGCAATAGCCGCAGAGATTTCCTCAAGCAATCTATCAGCGGAGCTGCATTCTTGTGCGTGGGCGGGGCGATGGAACAGCCGGCATCCGCGAAACCAGTGGCCCCGGAACCTCTTGCAGCGGACGCGAAATCCAGAGTGGTTGTCGCGCACGACGAACTGCTGCGCGGCACAGGTTCCACGGTGGATTCACAGCGGATGCTGGCACTCGTAGATCGCGCTATGCAGGCTCTCTACGACCGCGACCATCCCGTTGATGCATGGAGAAAACTGGTTCGTCCCGGCGAGACGGTCAGCCTGAAGGTGAATACGCTGGGAGGCCGCGGAATCTCAACAAATGTTCATCTCGTCGAGGCCATCTGCGAACGGCTGCAAGAGGCCGGGGTCAAGGCCGGGGACATTGTGGTTTGGGATCGCACGAGCGACGAGTTGGAGCGCGCCGGATTTCATCTCGCAATAGGCGGAGACCGCGTGCAATGCTACGGCACAGACCGTGTCGGCTACGAAGAGGAGCTGTCTGCGTGGGGAAGCATTGGCAGTTGCTTGTCGAAAATACTCACCCGGAACTCCAACGTGCTCATCAATGTTCCCGTGCTGAAAGATCACGACGGCGCGGGCGTCACCATCGCCCTCAAGAACATGTACGGCGTGATTCATAATCCCAACAAGTACCATCCCAACGGCTGCAATCCCTACGTCGCCGACCTGAATATGCTGCCGGAGATTCGCAGCAAAATGCGATTGACGATCTGCGACGCGACCACAGCGATGTACGAAGGCGGGCCGGGATTCAAGCCGGAGCACAGTTGGAACGCAAACACTCTGCTTGTCTCCACCGATCCGGTCGCGCTCGACCACATGGGCTGGCAGATGATCGAGCGCAAACGCGCCGAAAAAGGATTGAAGACGCTGAAGGCTGAGGAGCGCGAGCCGAGTTACATTGCGACCGCGGCCGATGCCGAACACCGGCTGGGGACGAATGACGCTAAAAAGATTTCTCTCGTTGAAGTGTAGGCGGTAGAGTTGAGAACCACGATTGCTGCGAAGAGGCTTAATATGTTCTGTAAGCAGAATGTCGAGGATGCCGTGAATAGCACTGTTGGCTGTTCGCTTGATCGCCGCTCATTTATGAGGTGCGCATTGGCGTCGGGCGCGGCGCTGGGAATGGCCGCCGTTGCGGAGCCTGCCGCCGCGAGTTCATCCAGCGCGGCTTCCGAGACGCAGGATGATGCGCGTTTCATTGTTGAAGCAAAGTTCTATCAGAAGCTGCCGAATCGCAAGATCAAATGCAAGCTGTGTCCGCGCGAATGCGCCGTGGGAGACAAGGAGCGCGGTTACTGCGGGGTGCGCGAAAATCGCGGCGGCACGTACTACACGCTGGTGCATTCGCGGGTCTGCGCGGCGCACGTTGATCCCGTCGAGAAGAAGCCGCTCTTTCACTATCTGCCCGGCACGAATGCCTTCTCGATAGCCACTGCCGGCTGCAACGTCAACTGCAAATTCTGCCAGAACTGGAACATCTCGCAATCGCGCCCCGAACAGATTCCCGCCGAGTATATTTCTCCGCAACGTGTTGCTGAAATTGCCAAGCAGTACAGCTGCCCCACGATTGCCTACACCTACAGCGAGCCGGTCGTCTTTGCCGAATACATCATGGACGCTGCCGATGCTGGGCACGCTGCCGGCATACGCAGCATTGTGGTCTCCAACGGTTATATGCAGGAAGAGGCGTTGAAGGCCGCCTACGGAAAGATGGACGCTGTCAAAATCGATCTAAAATCCTTCACCGAGTCGTACTATCACAATGTGGTTACAGGCCAATTGAAGCCCGTGCTGGATTCGCTGGTCACCCTGCGCAAGATGGGCAAGTGGACGGAGATCGTCTACCTGGTTTTGCCTACGCTGAACGACAGCGATCAAGAATTTCGCGGACTGGCGCAATGGATCAAGACGAATCTAGGCGCGGATGTGCCGCTGCACTTCACGCAATTTCATCCCGAATACCTGCTGAAGAATTTGCCCATTACGCCGGTGCCAACTCTGGAACGCGCCAAAGCGATTGCCGACGCCGAGGGACTGCACTACGTTTACATTGGCAATGTGCCGGGACATCCGGCGCAGAACACTTATTGCCCCAAGTGCCGCAAGATGCTGGTGGAGCGCGTGGGGTTTACGGCTGACCAGGTGCTGATCCACAAGAACAGTTGCCCATTCTGCCAACAGCCGATTCCCGGCATCTGGCACGCATGAAAACGCAGAGGAGGCTTCGCAGATGAATATCAACCTGAATCCAAGCAGTCTTTGGCTGGCGGCGCCGCTGCTGGCTCTGTTGGTGTTTACGCCCATCAAACACGTTAGCGCAGGAGATCAACCAAAAGTGAGACACGCAGCCGTTGCAGGCAGTTTTTATCCAGCCGACCCCAAAGTACTTTCCGCAATGATCGACGATCTGCTGGCCAAGGTCACCGTGCCGCAAATTACCGATCCGATTCTTGCCGTGGTCGCGCCCCATGCCGGATACGAGTACTCCGGCCCCGTGGCCGCTTACACCTACGCCCAATTGAAGGGGCACAAATACACGCGGGTGGTGGTGATTGCGCCGTCGCACCATGTGGCCTTCGATTTCACTTCAATCTATGACGGCGACGCTTACGCCACGCCGCTGGGAAACGTGCCGGTGGATAAGGCCTTCGCGCAGAAACTGGTGAAGATGAGCTCGACCATGAAGCTATCCAGCCAGGGACACGATCCCACATCGGCAGGAGGCGAGCACGCGGTTGAGGTTCAACTTCCTTGGCTGCAAAAGGTACTTGGAAATTTTGAAGTTGTGCCCATCGTCATGGGAGATCAGAGCTACGAAAGCAGCCGCGCGCTGGGAGTGGCGCTGGCCAAGCTGATCAAAAAAGAAGGCGGCGATACGCTCGTACTGGCCAGTTCTGATCTGTCGCACTATCACACATACGATGATGCGGTGACGATCGATCACAAGACGCTCAACGCACTTCAAGCGTGGGATTACTTCAGCATGTCGCGTAACTTCCAGGCGCGTGTATGGGAGGCTTGCGGCGGCGCGCCCATTGTGGCCGCAATGATTTACGCCGAGCGCATGGGAGCCAATCAGGCACGCGTGCTCAAGTATGAGAATTCAGGCGACGTCACGGGAGATCATAGCCGCGTGGTGGGGTACAGCGCGGACGTTTTTGTAAAAGCTGACAGCGGAAAAGTGCTGGAAACTCCGTTTTCGCTGAGCGAACCGGAGAAGAGCGAGTTGCTCGCGCTGGCGCGCAAGTCGGTGGAATATGTGGTTCAGGAAAAATACGCTTACGAGCCGCCCGCGAGCGCCAGCGCAACTCTGAACCAGGAGCGCGGAGCCTTCACGACGCTGAAAGAGTCGGGCGAGCTGCGCGGATGTATTGGCTACACCTCCGCCGCGAAGCCTCTTTACATCACCGTGCGCGACACGGCCACGCTGGCCGCCATGCGCGATCCTCGCTTCTCGCCGGTATCGGCATCGGAGTTGCCCAAACTTGAATATGAAATCTCCGTACTGTCGCCTTTGCGGCGGGTGACGGACGTTCAACAGATCAAGGTTGGCCAGCACGGACTGCTGATGAAAAACGGGGACAGCGAAGGTCTTCTGCTTCCGCAAGTGCCGGTGGAACAGAAGTGGGACCGGCAAACGTTCCTTGAGCAGACCTGTCGCAAAGCGGGAATGCAGTCGAACTGCTGGATGGAGGAGGATACGGATATCTTCAGCTTCACAGCTGTGGTTTTCGGCGAGCACAAACTATAGAAACTTTCGGGAATGACGCAGTTTCCGGATTGGCGACGATCCTCCCGGAATGAGCTAGCGGAGGAGTATACTTGGACTGTTTCCCACCATGGGGCACCAAATGAGTACGTTGCTCGATTTCGCGATTTTGTTCATCAGCGTGATACCAATCTGGATCGCGATGAAACGTAAGCACGCGAATATCACGCTTATCGCCCTCCTCAGCTTGTTCTCATTCACGATCATTGGTTGGTTCTTCGCCATGGCTTGGGCAATTTGGGGCAGGTCCGATCCGAACGAATATGCGAAGCAGTCCGGGAGGTTGTGACGGAGCTTTACACGGCGACGGTTATGGAAGGCTAGCGACTAATTACTCGCAAAGTCCGACCAGCACTCTCATGCCATCGCCCCCATTTTGTTTAGCTGGTTTCAATTCTGCTCGTTTGCTGAAATGGCATTCCGGGAGTATCACCGGCAAACCGGAAACTACGCCACACCCGAGCCTCCGCTATCTCCCCATTCTCTTCTCTTCCAAGCCAACCCGCGCGGCCAGAAGTGCCGGCGCCAGGTTCACCGCCGCGGTGAACCATGCAGTCTTCCAGAATCCGAAAACAGGAATAAGATAGCCGCTCAGCAGCAATGCGCCCAGACAACCTCCGAGTAAGTCGATGGCATAGAGTGTGCCGAGCTTTCGCTGGCTGCTGCCGTCGTGAAGATAGATCGCGGTCGCCAAGGGGAACTGGTAGCCACCTAACATCCCGCACAGCGCGGCCAACGCAGGAAAGGCACATTGCGCCGCCAGCCAGCTTGTTGGCCTTCCGGAAAGCCGCGCGAACAAGCTGACGAGCAGCATCAGCATTGGAGCAGACAAGGCGAGAAGAAACTGCGTAGTTGCAACGGCGCGGCAGGGAGAACTGTTGACACGGCGAATGCGGCGCATCCCCAGCCAGCTTCCAATTGCAATGCCCGCCATGCTGAGAGCAATCAGAATGGCGAGCTGGTGATAAACGTAACCGTAAATGGATTGGAAGGCAAGCAGCAGAATGATTTCGAGCGCCATGAGGGTGAATCCCGTCGCGGCCATGCAACAGCCAGCCGCAGCTGGGTCGCGTCGCGCGGGGGGCACAAAAGCCAGAAGCAACGCTATGGCGAAAAGAACTACGAGAGTTACACCGAGAATGAGGTTGAAATTTACATGCCCCGCGGCCCGCAACCAGCCGGCATAGGCCGGCTTGAATTGCGCGCTCCACAGAACCACGTTGAAGTAATAAGCTATGGGAGAAAAATCGCGATTAACTTGTGTTGTGGCCAGCGGCTGCAACTGTTCGCGCACCTGCATCATGCGGTCAGGCATCATGCGGTAAGGAATAAAATATTCGCGAACATAGCGCGTCCTCAGATTGCGCTCCAGCAGCCGCGCAACCAGCGTTCGCGGATCGTCTGTGAGAACATCGGAGCGCGTTGCGGCGAAGAAGTGTATCGTCTCGCCGGGAAGAGCAACGACGTACGGAAAAACTTCTTGCAGTGTCCGGTTGATGCAGCGCAAGAAATCCGCCAGGCCGGGGCTGATTGCTTCCTCAGACGAAGGCAGTTCGAGGGCGAGCAAGCCGCCCGGCGCCAGATGATCGCGCGCGGAGCGAAAGAATTCCGCGGTGTAAAACCTGTTCAGTTGCGCCGTCTGCGGATCAGGCACATTCACGATAATCACGTCAAAGGCGCCGCTCGCCGACTTGAGATAGTAGCGGCCATCCGCGTAATGCAGATGCACCCTGGGATCGGAAATGAAAGCGGAGGACTCTGCCTGAAAATATTGTCGCGCCATGCTGATAAGCGCGGGGTCCAACTCAACCAGATCGATGCGCTCGACGGTGGGATGGCGGAGAGCTTGCGCGAGGACGCCGCTTGCGCCTCCGCCGATCATCAGAATACGCCGCGGCTCTTTGTGTTCCAGAAGCGCGTAATGGACTGCTTCTTCGGCGGCACTCTCATTCGGCGAGTTGGCAAGGATTACGCCATTTTCGTACAGACTGCGGACGTTGCCCGTTTCGACGACAGTCAGGTTGCCGTAAATCGAGTCTCGCGATGCGAGCAGGTGCAAGCCGCGCCATTGATTCGCCCGCGCGGCGCTTTCCAGCCAAGGCGCAACATAAACGAGAAGAAGAATTGCGAGCAGCGCGCCGACCGCCATCGAAATACAAATCTGCCTTCGACTCATCGGCAACAAAAGAATGATTGCCATCAATATGTTCAGTACGAGTACTACACAGGCGATCTGGAACGGCTCAAGAGAGCGCAGCAACACAAAACTGGCGACGATTCCACCCAGGCCGGAGCCTGCCGCTTCCAGCAAGTAAGCCGCGCTGACCGCGGCACGTGCGGAAACGGAGCACTCATGGCTGTACATGCGCGCCACGGCTACAAATAGCGCGCCGCCAACAGCACAGAACACGCTCAGACAAACCAGCGATGCAAGCAGAACCGGGACCGGCCCAACCAGCTCGCCTGGCACGGCCTGAAAAAGGCTCTTGCTGGCGCGCAGTGCCCAGACCGTAAGCGGCAAGCTGAGACCGAGCAGACATTCGAGCACTGCCACCATTTGACGCACGCGATTTTCGCGCACAGCAAGACTGCCGCATAGAATACTGCCGGCAGCTGTCCAGAACAGCCATGTAGCAAGCATGATGCCCAGCGAAATCTCATTGCCGCTGAAGACGACCATCAGCTCGCGCATGAGCACGATCTGACCGATGACGGCGCTGAAACCTGTCAGCATCAGGGCCGCCTTGACAGCGGGTCCACAGCTTGACAGATCGCGGCCTGCAACAGAATGAATGTGATTATCCATCCGAGCAAATTTGAATTCAATTGCCCGAAGAAAGCAAGGGCAATCATATGGCTTCCAAAGTTGATGCCGTTCCCGAGCAGGTAAAGTTATAGCGGAATCGAAGCGCATCATGCCAATGTAACTAATAGCTCACTTATTCATACGAGACAAGTTTTTGCCTCTCTTGAGTAACTATAGATTATTGCATTTATAGCACTGAAAGAACCGGGTATTCACTTTATAGATTGCGGTTAACTGAGGCCTACAGACATTGCGCCACAAATATTCGTAAAATGTATTTGTATCATATTGATTCTATTACTCTTATATATAATTACTTTAGTTAAGTCCCTTTATCTTTTTATCAAGCTCTTTACTTATGATGATTTATTGGTATTTACAGTTAACGCTCTAATAGTTTATGCAAAGAAAACTTAACATTTGGAAAGCGTCAGAACCGGATGATATTTAATAACTAACTTCCAAGAGCAAGGTGATGCGCGTCACAGCCGCACACCTTAGTTAAGCCGAGAATCGTATCGGTTTTGGGGGAAGTACATTTCCAAGAGACCAGCGAAGTAATTTTGTGATTGAATGCATTGCCGGGACATTTATTGACGGTGAACGGAATGGATAAAGAAACTCCAATGTACAGCCGAGGCGGATGCGAACACGGAGGCAAGCGGCAATGAACTGGCGCGAAGCGTATCGGGATAAATGCATGGATGCCGCTCAGGCGCTGAAGGCAGTTCGCTGCGGCGATCGCGTATGGATTCAGTCCTCTTGCGCCACACCCACAACGTTGGTGAATGCGCTGGTGGCGCACGCCTCCGAGCTGAGCAATGTCGAGATCGTTCACATGAAGACGCTGGGCGAGGCGGCGTATACCGGACCGGAGTACGAAGGAATTTTTCGCCATCGCGGATTGTTTCTGGGTGACAATGTGCGCGAGGCGGTGGCGGCTGGCCGCGCTGACTACACGCCCATCTTTCTCAGCGAGATTGAAGGTTTGTTCGCCAGCGGCGCCCTGCCATTGGACGTCGTGCTGATGCAGGTTTCTCCCCCGGATGATCACGGATTCGTGACCCTGGGCGCAGCGGTGGATTGCACAATGAACGCAGTCCGCTGCGCCCCGGTCATCATTGCCGAGGTGAATGAGCGGATGCCGCGCACACATGGAGAGACGGCCATTCACGTGAGCCGCATCTCGGCGATTGTGGAAACATCGCATCCTCTGTTGGAACTGCACCCGGAGCCGTTCACCGCTCTGCATCGCCGAATCGCGGAGAATGTGGCCTCGCTGATTCCCGACGGAGCGACGCTGCAAACCGGGATTGGCGGAATTCCCGACGCGGTGCTGGCCTGCCTGGGCGACAAGCGCGACCTGGGAATTCACAGCGAGCTGGTTGGGGATGGAGTGATCGATCTGATGGAGTCGGGCGTGTTGAACGGAGAGCGCAAGACACTGCACCGCGGCAAGGCAGTCCTTTCGTTTGTGCTGGGATCGCAGCGAATTATCGATTACATCCACGACAACCCGGCTTTTGAATTCCGGCCCATCTGCTACACCAACGATCCATATGTGGTGGCACAGAACGACAGGATGGTAGCCATCAACGCTGCGTTGCAGGTGGACTTGACGGGGCAGGTGTGCTCTGACTCGCTGGGAATCAAGCCTTACAGCGGGTTTGGCGGGCAGGTCGATTTTATTCGCGGGGCGACGCGCTCCAAGGGCGGAGTGCCAATTATCGCGCTGCCTTCGACGGCGCGCGGCGGCACGATTTCGCGAATTGCGACGGTGCTGGAGCCGGGCGCGGGCGTGGTGACATCGCGCGCCGATGTGCATTACGTGGTGACCGAACACGGCATTGCTTATCTGCATGGCAAGACGCTGCGTGAGCGGGCTGAGGCGCTTATCGCCATTGCCGATCCGTATTTCAGGGATGAGTTGGAAGATTTCGCGGTGCGCTCGCATTACATGGAGCGCAAGGGCGCGGCCGTGCTTGCCTGAGGGCTTGCGGCTGGCTGGAGAGGAGTGGGTATGACGAATGTGCAGAAGCAGGACCGCGGCATGCTGCGAGTGGATGTGGATGAGTGCAAAGGCTGCGGGCTGTGCGTGGAGGCCTGCCCGCCAAAGGCGATCTTCCTCAGTGAGCGTTTGAATCACTATGGCTATCGCACGGCAACGTATGCGGGCTCGGGCTGCACGGGATGCGGAATCTGCTTTATGGTGTGCCCCGAGCCGGGAGCGATTACTGTTTTACGAATAGTGAAAAAAGATCACGGCGTGGAACCATGCATAGCGGGAGCAAACTGATGCGCAAGCAACTGATGAAGGGCAACGAAGCGGTTGTGAAGAGCGCGATCCTCGCCGGATGCCGCGCGTTCTATGGATATCCGATTACGCCGGCCAGCGAAATTACCGAGGCGGCGGCGCTCTATATGCCGCAGACGGGCGGAGTATTCTTGCAGGCGGAGAGCGAGGTGGCGGCCATCAATATGCTCTATGGATCGGCATCCGCGGGTGTGCGGTGCATGACCTCGTCAAGCGGGCCGGGGATCAGCCTGATGCAGGAATGCATGAGCTACCTGGCGGGCGCGGAACTGCCCTGCGTAATAGCGGACATCACTCGAGGCGGCCCGGGATTGGGAAATATTTCCGCGGAGCAGAGCGACTATCACCAGGTGGTGTGGGGCGGCGGCCACGGCAACTACCGGACGATTGTGCTGGCGCCACATTCCGTGCAGGAGATGGCGGATTTGACCGCGCTGGCCTTCGAGCTGGCGGACCGCTATCGCAACCCGGTGGTGATTCTGGCGGATGGATTCATCGGGCAGATGATGGAGCCGGTCGAGTTTCCGCAGACGGCCACAGCGCCGCGCCTGCCGGAATGGGCCGTGGCGGGCACCAAAGAGACGCGCGGCAATTTCATCACATCGATGCAGCTCGATAACGATTCTCTGGAGGCGCATCAGCTCCATTTGGAAGCGAAGTATCGCCGCGCGCAAGAGCGCGAAACGCGCGCTGAAGAGTGGCAGACCGAGGACGCGGAGATTGTGCTGGTGGGTTACGGAATCGTAGCGCGGATTTTGAAGGCCGTGGCGGCAGAGGCTCGCGATCTCGGCCTCAAGGTGGGCGTGATGCGGCCGATCACGCTGTTTCCATTTCCTACTCAACATTTCCAGCGGCTGGCCAAGAGCGCGCAGGTCTTTGTGGTGGTGGAAATGAGCAACGGCCAAATGGTGGATGATGTGCGGCTGGCGCTGAATGGGGCGCGGCCAGTGGAGTTCTTCAGCCGCGTGGGCGGGAATGTGCCTTCGCATGAAGAGGTTCTCAAGATTGTGAAAGATCAGGTGCGGCGAATCCTGACGGCAATGCAGCCCGAAGAGGAGCGGATGGCCAATGTCTAGCGCAATGGTTCCTGAATACGAAGTTTCGCACGCCAGGCCCAAGGCATTTTTCAAGCGCTTCACGCGCAAGGAAGAGTTGCAGCACCAGACGCATTATTGCCCAGGGTGCGGGCACGGCCTGGTGCATAAAATGCTGGCGCGGGCCATTGATGAGATGGGCATCCAGGACAGGACGGTCCTGATCAGCCCGGTGGGCTGCTCGGTGCTGGCTTACAACTACTTTGACGTGGGCAATGTGCAGGCCGCGCATGGGCGCGCGCCGGCGGTAGCCACGGCGATCAAGCGGAGCAGGCCGGAGAGCATTCTGATCAGCTACCAGGGCGACGGCGATTTGTCGTCGATTGGCGCCGCTGAGATTCTTCATGCGGCCAACCGCGGCGAAAATATCACGGTCATCTTCGTCAACAACGCGATCTACAGCATGACGGGCGGACAGTTGGCGCCAACCTCCCTGCTGGGACAGAAGAGCGCGACCTCTCCGTTTGGACGAAAGGCAGAAAACGAGGGCTACCCGCTGCACATGAGCGAGCTGCTGGCTACGCTGGAGGCTCCGGTCTACATTGAGCGCGTGGCTTTGGGAGACAACAAGCAGATTGCGCAGGCAACGCGCGCCATCAAGCGCGCCGTTGAAAACCAGGTGCGCGGACTGGGCTTTTCGCTGGTCGAGGTGCTGGCGCCCTGCCCGACGATCTTCAAGATGACTCCGGTCGATGCGCAACACTGGGTGCGCGATGTTCTGGCCAAGACGTTTCCGGTCAAGGTGATTCTTGATCGCACCAAAGAGGCTCAGCCGCGGATGTTACCGGAGCCCGCGCCGGCGCTGGACCGGATTCCGCAAATTCTTGGCGTTGCCAGCGAGGGTCTGCCGGAAGGCAATCCGGTAGTGCTCGATAAGACTGCGCCAGAAATGGATCTGCGCGTGCGGGTTGCCGGATTTGGCGGACAAGGCGTCTTGCTGCTGGGCGAAGTTCTGGCCGAGGCCGGACTGGACGCGGGGCTCGAGGTTTCCTGGCTGCCGTCGTATGGACCGGAGATGCGCTCCGGCACCTCCAACTGCCATGTGCGTTTGTCCAGGCACTTAATCGATTCGCCCCTGGTGGCGAATCCCAATGTGCTGGTGGCGATGAACGAGCCATCGCTGAGGAAGTTTGTGAAGAGTGTGCCGCCGGGAGGATGGATTCTCTACAACGGCGATACATACCCGGACGATTGCGAGCAGGAAAACGTTCATGTGCTTGCGTGTCCCTTCACGCGTGTGGCTGACGAGCTGGGCGATTCACGCGCCAGCAACATGGTGATGCTGGGCGCTCTGCTGGAGATTGCCGGAGTACTGCGGGAAGTAAACATTGACGCGGCGCTGCGGCGGCTGGTGAAGAATCCTCGCTGGATGGAGCTGAACAAACGCGCGCTGGCGCGAGGCCGGGAGCTCTACAAAGAATCGTGTCAGGAGATGTGTCATGCCGGCTAGTGTGGATCCGAAGATGATTGTGTACTTCAACGGGCAATATGTGCCGCTGGCTGAAGCGCGCGTGGGAATTCTTACTCATGCCTTGCATTACGGATTCAGCTATGCAAGGAGAACAAAAAGGAGCACTTCCAGAATTGCTGAAAGCGCCTCTGGCATCTGGTAACGCCAAAAACGGCAGAGCCTAAGCCATTGGCATCTTATGATCGCCGCGGAATATTATCGGCGTTTTGTTTCGTTAACCGTTTGGTATCTGAATTTCGGAGGAAAGATTTATGAGTGCTGCCATGGAGTCCCGCAAGGCAATTGCGGACGAATACGTCAATCAAATTCTCAATCTTGTGAAAGCCAAGAACCCTTGCGAGCCGGAATTCCACCAGACCGTTCTGGAAGTGGTCGAATCCCTGAAGCCCGTGTTGGAGCGCCACCCGCATTATCAGGAAGAGAAGATCCTGGAGCGCATCACCGAGCCGGAACGAGTGATCATGTTCCGCGTTCCCTGGTTCGACGACAAGGGTATACCGCAAATCAATCGCGGATTCCGCATCGAAATGAACAGCGCCATCGGCCCCTACAAGGGCGGATTGCGCTTGCACCCTTCTGTCAATCTCGGCATCCTGAAGTTTTTAGCCTTCGAGCAAGTGTTCAAGAACTCGCTGACCACGCTACCCATGGGCGGCGGCAAGGGCGGATCGGATTTTGATCCCAAAGGCAAAAGCAACAACGAAGTCATGCGTTTTTGCCAGAGCTTCATGTGCGAACTGGAACGCCACATCGGCCCCGACACGGACATTCCGGCCGGAGACATCGGTGTGGGCGGACGCGAGATCGGCTATCTGTTCGGGCAATACAAGCGGCTGCGCAATGAGTTCACCGGCGTTCTGACCGGCAAGGGGCTGGGATGGGGCGGCTCGTTGATACGCCCCGAGGCCACCGGTTACGGCTGCGTGTACTTCGCCGACGAAATGATCAAGACGCGGAAGGAGACGCTGGAAGGCAAAGTCTGCCTGGTCTCCGGCAGCGGCAACGTCTCGCAATACACGGTCGAGAAGCTGCTTGACCTGGGCGCGAAGACGGTCACGTTGTCCGATTCCGACGGCATGATCTACGATGCGGACGGCATTGACCGCGAGAAGCTGGCCTACGTCCTGGACCTCAAGAACAACCGCCGCGGCCGCATCAAGGAGTACGCCGAGAAATTCAAGAAGACTGTTTATACTCCCATTGATCCCAAGCTCGATTACAACCCGTTGTGGAGCATCAAGGCCGATTGCGCCTTCCCCAGCGCCACGCAGAACGAGATCAACGCCAAGGACGCGGCCCATCTGGTGAAGAATGGCGTCATGCTGGTGTGCGAAGGCTCGAATATGCCGAGTTCAATCGAAGCCACCAAGACGTTCCTCGATGCGAAGGTTCTCTACGGGCCGGCCAAGGCCTCCAATGCCGGCGGCGTTGCCACTTCCGGCCTGGAGATGACGCAGGATAGCATGCGCCTCTCGTGGACGCGCGAAGAAGTCGACTCTCGCTTGCACAAGATCATGATCGCCGTCCACAAGAATTGCTACGAAACGGCCGAGAGGTATGGCACGCCGGGCAACCTGGTGAACGGAGCCAACATCGCGGGCTTCCTGAAAGTTGCCGATGCGATGCTCGATCAAGGACTGGTCTAAACCAGAGCAACATTTAAAAACAGAACGCGGGAGAGGAGCAATCCTTCCCGCGTTCTTTTATTTTCTGAAACGAATTTTGGACGGCGCGAAGATTTCACAGATCGCGCTGTTTTATTTCGCAAGGAATTTATGAACGCAAATAGAGAAATGATTTTAGGGAATTGCACAGGCGGAAAGCCGCACTTGATTTACTACTGTTGTTTTTTGTCTTCCTTTTTCTTCTGGTCGGACGCGCGCGCCTGATCATCGAGGCCGTGCGTGGGATCCCTGTGGAAGAGCTTGCGCGAGACGTCCGGCCAGAATTCCTGGAAGACGGAGCCGATACCACCCTCCGCGGTCACGATCATCCCGTTGGAGAAGGTCTGGCCGATCCCTGATTCATTTGACGGATAGTAGAGATTTGAGATTCCGCCCGCGATGAGGTTGCCGCCAACATTGGAGTAGTTTGGCTCCCACTTTCCGGTATTGTCATGCTTGCAGATGACGCTGGTGGCCACGGCATAGAGCAGCCGGTGACTGGTTGCTCCGTGGCCCATGCGGAAATAGCGCGGGTCCTGGTGCAGAATGGAAGGCAGAATGCCGTTACCGATCATGCCGCCGTCGAAGGCGTCCAGATAAGCCGCGCCTGACCGCTTTCCATAGCCTTCGGGGCCCCATCCGAAACCTTTATCGTCGTCCATGGCCTCGTGGTAGCCCGCGACCACAAACGCCGCGCCGAAGGTCACCGGATCGATGACGGAGCGAAAAGCGAGGCGCATCTTCTGGCCCGAGGTCAATGAGACGGCATCGCTGCGATAGGAGACGTTGAAGGCGGGAAGGATTCCGATGTTGCGCTGATGCTCCTGTTCTTTGATCTGCTCCTCGGCCTTTTGGTACTGGCTTTTCTTGGCGTCGGGTTGCTCTGCGGTGGTTTGCGAGCTGGAACTGCTCTGGCCCGACGTGGCGCTCGGGGCCGTCTGCGGGTTGGCCTGGCTCTGCCCTGCAGGAGCCTGCTGCGGCTGCGGAGCCTCGGGAAGCTCAGCAACAACGGCCAGTGCGGGGCTGGTTTCCTGCGCAATCGCGCACGAAGACAAGGCCGGCACACCTGCTCCAGCGAAAAGTAGAGCTGTAATCAAACAGAAACCAACGCGCATTCAATCCCCTTTTTGTGAAGCCGGCATCCGTTTGGGCGGCTCACGCAAAAAAGCGAGTCGAACCGGAGGACCACTTATAGAATAAATCACCCTGCTCCGCGCGCTTCACTCCCCGCGCGTGCTGGGCGGTAATTCATTGTCCGCAGACACTTCCAATGTGTTGCACGGAATTTTCGGGCAAAGGATGACAGTTTTCTGTTTCGAGCATAATCAGAGCGGAGGTTGTAATCACCACTATTAAAATCTTTTCATTTGATTTCAACCATCGGGGCGATGTGGCGAGGCAATCTGATCGGGCTGGTGCAGGGGCCGAAATAGCGCGATGAACCAAATGCAGAATCAAGATTTCTCGGCAAGAGCATGAGACGCTGCCTGAATGGTGATCATCAGTGTCATTGGATTTGTGGGGGAAGCCATAAATCCCAGTTTTTCGTAAAATCGTTTCGCGTTCTCGCTGATCGCATGAACGAGAATTGCCCGAATGCCGGCGATTTCGGCGGCCTGGACAGTTCTGAGGACTGCATCCAATAAAAGAGCCGAACCGATTCCGCGCCCCCGAAAGCTGAGGTCGATAGCCAGCCGTCCAATCACCATCACCGGCACGGGGTTGGGCATATTCCGCTTCACACGGCCAGGAGCATCCCTGTGCGCCGCCGCGCCCGCGGCCAACGCATAGTAGCCAACAACTTGCCGCCCGATGCAAACGACATAGGTCCGGGATGCGCCACTTTCCTCATTGTGACGCGCCTTGTGCTTGAGCCAGTCGTCAAGCTCCGGCTCGCCGCACTGGAATTGCGCGAGATCGTGAGCCGCGGTCAGCTTCTCCGGAGCAGAAATGCTGTTGGCGTCTATTTTCCCCACGGCGCTTTCGTCTTGATCAAGCGAGTCAACCCGGGATTGTCTGTCGGCGGCGCATCCAGCATTGCAGTGAATCGCTTGAATTGCTCTTCGTCCAGATGGAAATAGCACTGGTCGAGCAGGACGGATTCCGCCTCGCGGCAGGCCGCATCCAGCATGAAATCGGAGCGGTTGCGGCCCTGCGCCTCAGCGGCGCGGTCAATCAGCGCCTTCTGGCTGCGGCTGACACGCAGATTGATATTCTCGGTGCGTAAACTGCTCGATTCAGCGGCCACGGTGCCCATTGGTTTGCCCTCCATCTGTGCTCACAATCAGTGTACACAGACGTGCGCACAATGTAAACACCAGAATGCTCTGCGGTTGAAGCCGTAACTAATTTGGCAGGAACCTATTCGTAGTACCGCAGGAAAAGAACTTTTTCTGAGACTGGTTCAAGCTCCAGTTCAGATCGCAGCGATTGTCGAAGATCGAAGATCAAATCATCGAGCGATGATGTATGATTCTTCGCCATTTCAATGGCAAATTGTCTTGCCAGCGAAACTTGATGGGGCGAGCCGAGAAGTTGAATATCCGCGATGGCAGACTCGAATTCAGGCCAGCACTGTTTGGGATCATCCCGGTTTGAAGCACCTTCAAGTCTCCGATATGCCTCCAAGAGATAGGTAACCCGAAGTTTTCGACGCTCACCTGCGAGATCGCGACGCATGGATAGGTAATGACCAATCCATCCGCCGAATATGGCAACGATGAGAGTAACCGCCAACTGCGCGAATAGTTTCCAGTCCATGATAATCATCACCTCAGTTCTGAGAGCATTTCTCGTCGTGAAGCGGATCAATTCTCACACAGCAAAATCAATAAACCCGCGCTGCGGATCGGTGGAGACCAGCTTGGCTGTCACCTTGTCGCCCACGTCCAGACCTTTGCCGCCGCTCACCACCATGCCATCGACGTGCGGGTCAAGGGTGCGAACGAAGACGCCGTAGTTGTTGACGCCGGTGACGATGGCCGGGAAGCTCTGGCCAATGCGCGGATGCAGCACCACGGCGGCGATGCGCTTCTCCATCTCGCGCTCCACCTTGCGGGCGTTGTCCTCCATCAGCGTGCAGTGAACCGCGATGGCGTTGAGGTCGTCCTCCGAGTATGGCCATGAGGGCTGCGCTACTTTGGCCAGCCAGGCCTTCAGCAGCCGCTGCGTCACCATGTCCGGGAAGCGGCGGTTGGGGGCGGTGGAGTGGGTGTAATCCTGCACGGCCAGGCCGAAGTGGCCGGGCGAGACTTCGTTGGGCTTGACCAGCACGTACTCGCCGGGCCCCATCAGCTTGATCACGGTCAGCGAGAGGTCTGGGAAGTGGTCGGGGTCCTTCTGTTTTTGCGCCAGCAGGAAGTCGTTGAGAGCCTTGGAATCGGGCTCGACAGGCAGCTTTGTTCCCAGCCCCGCGGCCACTTCGACGATGCGATCCCAACGCTTGGGAGTGCGCACGATGCGGCGGATGGAGGCCACGCCGGCGTCTTCAAAGGTGCGGGCGATGACGCCGTTGGCCGCCACCATGAACTCCTCAATCAGCGACGTGGCGCGATTCTTTTCCAGTTGCTTAATCTCCATCGCCTCCCCGGCCATCATCACCGGGCGCGTTTCTATCGTCTCCAGGTCCAGCGCTCCGTGCTGGAAGCGCCCGCCCACCATGCGCTGCGCAGCAGTGTCTTGCAGCTTGAGCTGTGCAGCCAGATCGGCGCTGGCTGCAACCTTGGCTGGAGCCGGACTACGTCCCTCAAGCCACGCGCCCACGCTGTTGTATGCCAGTTGCGCGCGGTTGTGCACCAGTGCCCGATAAGCCTTCCCGTCCGAGACTGTGCCCGCAGAGTCTACGGCGAACTCGATCACCAACGCGACGCGGTCTTCGTTCTCATTCAGCGAAGTAATGCCCTCTGAAAGTTCGGAGGGCAGCATGGGAAAGACCTTGACGCCGGTGTAGACCGAGGTGGTCTCGCTTTTGGCGTGGCCGTCGATGATCGTGCCCAACGAGACGCGCGCATCCACGTCGGCCACACCGACGAGAACGCGAATGCGGCCATCGGGCAACTGCTCGGCCCATTCAATCTGGTCCAAATCCTTGGAGGTATCGTTGTCGATGGAGGACCAGAGTAGGCTGCGCAGATCCTGAGCGCCGGGGACGGCGGGCGCGGCGGGGTGAGCCTGAATGGCGGCGAGTTCTGTGTCGGTTCCGGCGGGATAATCCGGCTGGAAACCGTGCTCGATCATGGCGGCATGGGCCGCGGCGACAAGATTGAAGTGAATAGGCTGGCTGGTAGGCATGGGTAGAAAGGCTCCTTCAAACTGAAGATAAAGGCTACCACGCCGGGGGTGCCTCGCGATCAGGAACCGGTAATGCGTTGAATGCGTATACTGCCTTAGTAACGGCTGTATGGAGGCGTCATGACTCTTTTTTACAATTGGTTCTTCCCCGCGCTGTGGGCAGCTTATCTGCTCTACTGGCAGGTTGCGGCGCGCGGCGCCAAGAGCAACGAACGCCTCGAACCGCTTGTGTCGAGGGTGGTGCGGTCCGTGACGTTTCTTTTCGTGATCGTTCTGCTTATGGGCTGGCTACCCATTCCTGTTCTCTACCGGTTTTATCTTCCTGAAAACAACTGGGCTGTCTGGTTCTGGATTGGCGCGATGGTGAATGTTCTGGGGCTAGGCTTCGCGGTTTGGGCTCGCGTGTTTCTGGGCAGCAATTGGAGCCGCTCGGTAACGATCAAGCAGGACCATGAACTGATCACCGGCGGCCCGTATGGCCTGGTACGCCACCCGATTTATACCGGGCTGTTGACCGGATTTTTAGGTTCGGCAATCGCCATAGCGCAAGTTCGAGGCCTGGTGGCCTTCGCTCTCATCTTCGCAGTGCTCTGGTCCAAGCTGCGGCTTGAGGAGCGGTGGATGCGGCTGCAATTCGGAAGCGTCTACGAGCAGTACGCGCAGCGAGTGCCTGCGCTTGTGCCGCTGCCGCCCAAGCTATCCTGACCGAAGAAAATTATTGAATGCCGAGATCGGAGAGGACCTTGGGCTTGGCTTCATCCACGGCCAGCAGGTTGTGGCAGACTGAGCAGTCCTGAGGAATGGCCGTGCCGTCCTTGGCCGTGTGTTCGCTATCGTGGCAGCGGAAGCAGCCCGGATAGCTCATGTGGCCGATGTGGTTGGGATGCGTGCCCCAGGTCACCTTCATAAACGGAAAGACATTCTGGCTGTAAATCGTGACCAGTCCGTCACCGGCTCTTTTGACAAGATCAGCCTTGGCGGCCAGCACCTCGGGATGCTGGGTGCGATAAAAAGCTTCAAGCTGCTGGGGAATCTTGGCGCGCGCCTCGGCTTCGCTGGAGTAATTGGCCTGGAGCAGTTCCAGGCCCTCTTTGTGAACCCAGGGCAACTCCGGACTTACCGGTCCGTCGGCCATGGCGCGGTTGAGCGCTTCTTCCGCGGTCACGAAGGGATGCGCCGCGCGGTTATGGCAGTCGATGCAGTCCATCACGCGCCGTTCGCCCTGCGGAATTCCGCTGCCCGCCGGCAAAGAAGTGAACACCGTCTCCGTGCCATCGTCGTTGCGCTTCTGCACCCAGGGGATGGAGGTCCGGGTTGGATCGGTGGCGACATACTCGATGTGGCCCAGGTGAACGCCGTGAATTCCGGTCAGGTGCGAGAGGCCATCCAGCCCGCCCAGGTGCAGTACGACAACAGTCTGGGTCTCGGTGTTCTTTTCGTCGTCGGCAAAGCTGGACTTCACCAGCAATTTTTCGCCGACGAACCGGGCCGGCGTATGGCAGCCTTCGCAGATCACCCGCGCCGGGCGCAGATTCTGGACCGGCGATGGAATCGGCGTGGGATAGTCGGGAACGAACCGGGGAGCGATGGGCGCCAGGGGATGCAGGCTGACCTCGATCAATTGCTTGGTGCCGTTCACCTTGGCGCTTAAGTACGCTTGTGCGCCCGAGCCGATGTGGCAATCCACGCAGGCCACGTGGGAGTGCGCCGCGATTTTGTAGGCGGTGAACTCCGGGTGCATCACGTGACAGCTCTGGCCGCAAAACTGGGGCGAATCCATGTAGGCCGCGCCGCGATAGCTGGCCATCGACACTACCAGCAGGTTTACGATGGTGGCTACCAGAACGATGTCCACGCCATGACGGAAGATCTTGTCGTTGAAATCAACCTGGGGAAACTCCAGCGGAATCAGCCCGGCCTTTTGCAGCTTTCTACGGCGCAACCACATGCCTATCGGGATCAGCACTAATCCAGCGATGAACAGTGCCGGCAGGAGCAGGAAAAAGATAATGCCAAGATATGGGTTGTCATTGAACCGGCCGAAGAGTTCCACCAGCCAATAGGCGATCATGGTCACGCCGGAAGCGGTGGTGATTGCTCCGCCGGCCAGGCTGATGGGATTATTGCCGAAAAACAGCGCCGGACGAACCCAGCCTTCACGGAATTTTTGCAGTACTGGCACGGTTATCTCCCTATGCTCAAACGGATGGCCCGCCGAGAGCGGCGGGCCACGTCGTTCTTCCCGTTTTGATTGTACTAGCTACTTAAGCCCTTTGTAGTAGATCACCGCTTCCTTGAGTTGCGGGTCAGGGAGGCTAGCGACCGACTTCATCTTAGGGCTAGCCTTGATGCCCGCAATCATCTGCGCAACGGTGAGCGACTGGATGCTGGGATCGGAAGCAGCCTTGATTCCCATATTCTTGGCCATTCCCGCGCTGGGTGTGCCGGTGGCGCCGTGGCACGCCGCGCACTTGGCTTTGTAAGTCGCTTCGCCTGAGGATTGGGCAAAGCTCGCAGCGCCGGCCAAAGACATTACAACGGCCAACACCAACAGGGATCGAATCATCTTTGTCATTGCAAACCTCCTTCAGTTTTTGCCGGTCAGATTGCGCGAGAGAAGCAACTGACGGGCGTTTACTTCCTTATACTACAAACTTTGCGGCAGAGTAGAGCCGCTCTGGTTGCAGCCGGGATGGCAAGATCGAACCTCTCACATGGAACGGCGCAGTCCCTTTCATTCGGGAACTGCGCCGCTGGTTAGGAGCCCTGCCCTTTCAAAACGCGTAATGCAGGGAAAAGGTAACGTTGTTCGCATGGAAGGTCCGCGGCGCGGTCAGGCCGGAAGTCGGTTCGGTCAGACCGGTCAGATAGGTTGGCGCGAAAGTGCTGCAAAGAGCAGGTACTGCTGTCGCAGAGGTTGAAGTGCTGCAGTACTGCGAGCCGGAGGGACCACCCTCGCCGTATCCGAAGTAATTGTACTCAGCATTCCAAATCAATCCGGGATGGATCGTCCATGCAAGATTCACGAAGGGCGTTTGATACTTGGAAACCAGTGAGCCGTTGACGTCGCGCGCATCGTTGAAGAACCGGGTGCCGTTCACATCGCTGATGCGATAGCCAATGCTGGAGTGGATTTTGTCGACCGGGGAGAGACGGACAGCCGCCGACACGAATTGCGTAGGAGCATCCATGACGTCCCTGGCGACCCAATCCGAGAGCGCCGTGCCATTGGACTCCGTAACGCCCGTAGCGCCTCTTCCCCATATGTTCGGGCATGCTGTGCTGGTGGCGCTTTGCACAGCTCCAGGTAATGTGGCCGTGGCGCCATTCAGGTAGCAGATGTTCGAGGACATATAAACATCGCTATAGGCGTAATTGAAATCCAGCCCATAGTGCTCATTCGGCGCAATCACCGCGCCAAAGCTCACCACCCGGCTGAGATCGACATGGTGGAGCGGGCCATCATACGGGATACCGGTTGAGGCGGTTCCGCTAGGAGCTGGCAATGTCGAAGGAGGGGTGAACAACGCCACCGTGGCCTGGTTGTTGTTGGTGTTGTTATGCCGCTCCAGGTCGTTGAAGGCGCCCGAGAACGTCGCCCAGGGCCTTGGCTTGTAAGTGGTATGCAATCTGTAATGCTTGGTTTGCCGCGGAGCAACCGGGGTGAAAGCATTGTCGTCGTAGAGCACCTCTACCGTGCCATTGAGGTCCCAATGGTTTGCGGGGCGCAGGGCGGCGTTGAAGATGCCACCGTTTTCATTGATGGTGACGGTGCCTCCATTATAGGCACCCAGGGGTATCGGAATGTTCCCGGGATTGCCGCCTGTATCAACAGGTGGACCGGCACTGTACAGGTTCTCCGCGATCGTGTGCGTGCGGTAGCGATAGGTGAGCGAGAGCGTGGCCCGTGATGTGGCTTCCCAGCTTCCGGTCAGGTTATTGGTGAAAGACTTCTGACCAAAGTAGGCCGGCAGCGGGACACCGCCGGAGGTGCCAGAAATTGTGAGATTGACTCCGGGGCCCAGCGGTCCCGAGTAGTTGATGGTTGCATTCGGGTTGGTGGTCGTATTGGCGGTGATCCCCACCGTCATGAAGGAGGTGCCGGGCTGGTGCACATTGGAGTAGTCTATTTGATCGGAGATGCTGACCGAACTTGTAGCCTGCCAGACGACGCCATAGTCGCCAGCAACGACCGCCCGCTTCGCGCTCGCGTTGCCGGTATAGGTCGCCGAGCGGGCTGCCTGCGCGGGGTAAGCGGGGGTAACTCCGACAGCAGTAGCGGACTGCCCATCCAACCCTTGGAAATTCTCGTAATAGCTGGGCAGATTCATGTTGGCCTTGGTGTAATGCAAATCGCCGTTCATGGTGACGTTCTTGATGCTGGTGCTTTGGAAGCGGAAGGTCTCCGTGGGCGTCAGAATGCGCGTTGGCTGCGTGCGCGTGTAGCTGGTCACCACATCGCATGCCGGATTGATGATCGGCAGACCGCCGGCTGGCGCCGGAGAGAGGATGGTGTAGGTGGTTCCGTTGGTGTATGCGGGAGGGCCGCCCATGCTTGCTGTAATGCAGCCGGCGATGCCGTAGGCGGTCTGGCTGTCCCAGTTGCCCAGGTAGGCCTTTGTTCCGTCCGCCTCCTGCACCAGAAACCCGTTCGGGTCCAGCGCAAAGTAGGAGCCTGTCTTGAAGTGGGTGATCTCCTCATCAAAGCTCAGCTTGGTGCCCTGCAGGGGCTTCCAATCGACCCCTGCCGTGAATTCGTCGGTGCTGTTGCGCTGATACTGTTGGAGCAGGGCGTTGTACTTGGCGATGTTATAGCTGGGGCTCAGACTCGGACCCTGGAAGATATTCTGCGAGTAGCCGGCGCGGAAGGTCACCTTGGAGAGCGGATAGATGGTGAGATTGGTGTCCGTCATGCGGCGCACGGTGTTGAACATCACCGCCGAGTGATTCACCTGCGGCCACGCCAGCCTGTTGGATGGCGCGGTGGAGAGCCCGATGGGAATCGACTGCCCGGCGTTGATATTCGGGTTGCCCAGCAGGTCGTAGTCGGAGTACTGACGGTCGCGGCGGAAGGTCCCCGAGAACTCGTAGATCTTGCCTTTGGAAAAGTCCAGCTTGGCAAAGTTGTATGGATCGCCGCCGAAACCGCTGGCGATGGCATGGAGTAAATCGATCTGAGTGTGCTTGTTAGCCGGGAGCGCACGCAGCTCAAAGGTCCCGCCCATCAGGCGCGGACCGGACTGCTGATTGATCAGCGTGTCGTACATGGCTCCGCTGCCCTTGATGTCGGCAATGTGCCCGCCTATGTCCACGGACTGATGGGTCGTATAGCCATTCGGGACGGACATCGGCTCATGCGGCGTGGGAATCTGCGCGGCAACGATACCCGTCATCGTCAGTAGAACGACGACTCCAATGACACCAGCGATGCGCTGAATCATTGCGATAGAAGACTGTTGATTGGACAGCCGGGAAAACCAGCCTATCTTCTTCATTTGAAGCCTCACTTGAAAAAACATCATTGCTCACTTCGAAACCTTGAACTCATGCATTGCTTGCACGGAATATGGGCCGCGCCGTCCGATGCTTCCAGAGGGCGCGGCGCAACTCCATTACCTTTTGAAATACGGGTCGAGATTGGAGCCATGAATCATGGTGTGGCAGTCAATGCAAGGCTGCAACTCGGCCGATCCTGAGTTCATCCCATGAACTGTTCCGGCGGCGACTGGGCTATGGCACTGGTTGCACAAGGTGTTGATCGTGGGCATATTCAGCAGCCGGGCGTTCTGCGATCCATGCGGAGTGTGGCAGGCCAGGCAGCCTTCCGCCTTCACCGGTACATGCTCATACGCGAATGGCCCGCGGTTCTCCATGTGGCACTTGGTGCAGATCGCATTCTGATCGGCCGTGGACCTCAAGTTGTTGTTCCCGAAGGCGCCGTGAACATCATGGCAGTCGCCGCACGTGACCAGGCCTTCATTCACTTTGTGATGGAAGGGCATGTCGAAAAACGGCTTCACGTCGTTATGGCACTGGAAGCAAAGCGCGGGCTGCGAGGCCTTCAGCAGCGGCTCTGCCTTGCTGGCGTGAATGTCGTGGCAACCGATGCAACTGACGCCGGCCTTGGCATGAGGAGAACGGTCGAAGTTGGGATGTGCTCCCGCGTGGCAACCCAGGCAATTGGCGTCCACATCTTTGGGCGTGGCCTTGGCGGGATCGAAAATCTTGGTCACGTCGCCGCCGCCGTCCACGTGCGCCTTGCCCGAGCCGTGGCAGCTCTCGCAGGTTGCCCCGGTTTTGCCATGTTGCAAGGCTATCTTGGTATGAGGATTGTCGGCGAACTTCTTGGCCACCTCGTCATGGCAGGTGGCGCAGGTTTCGCTGCCCACATAATTCGCGGGATTGGTATCCTTGACCGGCGCGGTAGCCGGCTTGTCGCCGGGCGCCGGAGCCGCCAGCACGGGAACGCACAACATTCCTGCGCCCAGAATCAACATCCAACAAGCTCGCAGTCCCGGCATCTTGCCCGGAGCCGCACCAATCAGCAATTGCGTGACAGGCCCATCTTTATGCATCAAAATACCGCCTCGGGTGCTCTCTGAGCACTTCCGCCAACAAGTATACCGGCGTTCGGCTGCTCAAAACAGCTACCCCCTGGGGAACGCCGCTTCGGCGATAACCGTGCCGGTAACACTGCTGTGGAAGGCGCTCTATGTGCGGAGCATCACTTCATGACCGGAAGATTACGTTTGTGTCATAGTGGCTAGCGGTGACGCTCATCACATATGTGGTAGTGGGAGATCCCGGCTTAGATTTCCCGCCCCATTGTGATATGGATTCCAAAATAGAAGAAAATGCCAGCGCTTGCCAAAATGATCCAGTGGCCCGATAAGGCAGGCAACCTCCCACTGAAACGCTTGTTGGAGGAATTGCCCCGTTGGCAGAGGAACAGAAAATTGGCGTGACGGCTGTGCAATACAGAACACTGTCTCTCTGGTGGAATGTTTTTACAGGGAGTCACTTGCAAAATTCAAAGACGAGTGCAAGTAGTGTCAGTCCCCCACCGGCGTTACCGACCCGCAGTGCATGAAACTGTAGCGCCGGCCTCCCGTCCGGCTGTAGCGTGGACCTCCCGGTCCACGCTTGTTTCTTATCAATCCCCCACCAGCTTCGCTGACCCACGGAAGATGAAACGGGTAGCAGCAATTCGCTAACTTGCTAACTCGCTCGTCTCCGCGTAGCGGAGGCTAACTTGCTGCACTTGTTCAAAAAACTTTGGGTGCCCCACCCTCGCCGTCCTGAGCGAAGTCGAAGGATCTGCGTTTCGTAATTTGCGGCTAGGGTGGGAACGGAAAAACCGTCTTGGAATTGTTCTTTGTTTTGTTGGACTTGCGTTTTTGTTTCTTTCTGGGGTTTGCAAGAGGCACAGATATTTGCAGATAATTTCGGCATCTTGTAGCACAATCATTCTCAGGTGCTTTTCTCCAATCGTCCTCCAAATGTGCCGCTAACTCCTTATCCTGGACGACTTTGCAAATAACTCCTTTGTTTTGACGACTTTACAGCGCAACCCTATCTGTAACATCCAGAAAACAACGACTTTGCGTCCAAAGTACGGGTGGGGGTAGGCCGTTCAAGCATTAGCTTTGCCGTCGGAACAAACCAAAGCCCCGAATGGGCGACTGAATATGTAATGCCGGTTTCTTGATTATTTTGCAAGAGGCTCCAAGGAATTCAATTCCCTGATACGGGCTAGAGCGGGGCTAGAGTTGCTATGTCCCGCTTTGAAAGGGCACGGCTTCAGCCGTGCCGATGGGAGTAGACCAGAATATGGGCTTTAGCCCCTGAGGGATACATCTTTCTTGGTTCCGCTCTACCCGCGCGTCATGGTTCCATCCCATGTGCTGACCTTGGCGGGAATCGCCGTTCCGGTAAACCACGTGGAGGTCACATTCTTGGTTTCCGTGTAGAAGATGAAGCCGTCGCGCCCCATGCAGTGAAGGTCGCCGAAGAACGATAGCTTGTGCCCGGTGAATCCAAAGATGCCAAGCGGAACCGGAATGCCGACATTGATGCCCACCATGCCGCCGTCCGTGCGCCGCGCAAACTCGCGCGCGTAATAGCCGCTCTCGGTGTAAATCACCGAGCCGTTGGCGAATCGGTTGTTGTTCATCAACTGGAGGCCTTCCTCAAAGCCGTTGACGCGCTTGATGCACAGCACCGGGCCAAAGATCTCCTCGCGGCCGCAGGTCATCTCCTCGGTTACATGGTCAAAGATGGTGGGGCCGACGAAGGTACCCTTCTCGCATCCCGATGGAAGCTTCGGATTGCGCCCGTCCAGAATCAGTTTGGCGCCCTCTTTGATCGCGGTCTCGATCCAGCCAAGAACAAAATCCTTGTGCCCTTGATTGACCACCGGACCCAGGCCAGTGCTCTTGTCGTACGCCGCGCCGAGATTGACTTCCTTCGCCATGCGCGTGATAGCTTCCACCAGTTGGTCGGCCACGGAGTTCTCCACGACCACCACGGGAAGAGCCATGCAGCGCTCGCCGGCGCATCCGCTGAAGGAGTTGATGATTCCCTGCGCGGCGCGCTCGATGACGGCGTCCTTCAGCACCAGGGCGTGGTTTTTGGCTTCGGTGAGCGCCTGCACACGCTTGCCGTTGGCGGCGGCCGTGGCGTAGATGTGCTGGCCAACGCTGGTGGAACCGACGAAGCTCACTCCCTTGATGGCGGGATGCCGCAGCAAAATCTCGGCTTCGTTGCGGCTGGTGGTCACCAGGTTCAGAACTCCGTCGGGCAAGCCGGCCTGTTTCCAGAGCTCGGCAATGCGCATGGCCGACTGAGGCACAAAACTGGCCACCTTCAGCACCATGCAGTTTCCCGTGGCGATGCAGATGGGAGCCATCCATCCGTGCGGAATCATGGCCGGAAAGTTCCACGGCGCAATGCCGGCAAAGACGCCCAGGGATTCGCGGAACTGGACGGTATCGTAGCCGGTGGAGACGTTCCTCAGCGACTCGCCCTTCATCATCTGCGGAGCGCCGCAGGCAAACTCCACAACCTCAATCGCTTTGAGAACATCTCCTGCCGCTTCGTCCCACTTCTTGCCGTTTTCCTGGGCGCAAAGATAGGTGAGCTCATCCAGGTGCTCGTCGAGCAACTGCTTCATTTTGAAGAGCACCTGGGTGCGCTTGGCCACGGGCGTGTCCCGCCATGCTGGAAAGGCCTTTGCGGCGGCCTGAATCGCCTCTTCCACCTCTTCGGCCGTACACTGCGGCGCATGGGCAATAACGGCGCCCGTCGAGGGGTTGTAGCATGGCATGTACTTGCTGGTCTTGGATTCACGCCAAATGCCGCCCGCCAGGTACTTCAGCTTTTTGGCGGGCTCGCTGCTGATGGCATCGGGCTTGGCGTCGCTGGGAACAGAATAGTAACGATCCGCCGTTACAACATCGAAATCTGCTGTTAAAGTAGCCATGGAAATCCCTCTCGGAAGAATTTTGTGTCATGTGCCTGTCGTCTTATAGCGAGCCAGCATGTCGGCTCAAGCGCAATAGTTGCCGTTTCGATCAATCAATATGCGTCTCTGATCACAGGCATGTTGATCGTGTCTCCGACTCAAATGGCCTATTTGGTCAGAACGAAAATAACGGCAATATTCATGCTAGCACAGCCAGCATCGCTCATTCGATCATGCCGCGCACATGCATGAATACACGGCAACGTCATTGCTCCGCTCCCGGATTGCGCATTGCACGGCCATCCTGGGCAGTGCTGAAGTGAAGCCTGAATCGAGACATTTCCCCGGCAAATTCAACCTTCATTGCAAGTTAAGTGATATTTTCTTGTTTCAATTATCGGGTTCAATGCAATCTGCAGTTAGAATTCAATGAGAGGAATCTGGAAGGGATGTGGTGTCAGGGAGAATACCGTGGACTACTCCTACGCCGCGCCTCTGCCGCTGCTCGTTTTGCCTTCAATCTGTCTTACCCGCAAAGGCACAGTTGGGGCGAGATGAGCAGGAAGCATGCCTCTGCAATATGGAAGATGGCAGACACGTTACAGTCATTGACCCTGGAAAATGGAATAATGTAGCTATCCTATTGCCCGGATGGCGAAACTGGCAGACGCAGCGGACTTAAAACGCGCGCATGATCCCAAGCAACCTCGCTTCGTTGCGAAGCAGAACAACTTCACGACTATGTTCTGTTCTCCGCGAATGCTGGCCTCCGTCCCGACGAGGCAATGCGCCTTCAGTTTCGGGATGTCAAGGCGGTCGAAGACGAGGGCAGCGGCCAAACCATCCTTGAGATCGAAGTACGTGGAAAACGCGGTGTTGGCTATTGCAAGAGCACGGCGGGAGCTGTGCATCCATTTGAACGGCTGAAAGCCCGCACAAGACCAGATGGTGGGCCGGGGAGATCGGGCAGTCGCACGGCATCCATGGCCAAGGGGGAGTGGCACGAGCCAGGACCTACCGATCTTCTGTTTCCGAAATGGCCACGCGATTTATTCAACGCAATTCTTGAGGAAGAAAAGCTCCGCACCGACCGCGACGGTAGGCCGCGAACTGCCTATAGCCTGCGCCACACGTACATTTGCCTGCGCCTCCTCGAAGGCGCCGACATCTATCAGATCGCCAAGAACTGTCGGACAAGCGTGGAGATGATTGAGAAATACTACGCAGCCCATTTGAAGACACGGCTCGATGCCGCAGCTATCAACATCATGAAGGCACGTCCGAAGAAAAAGACGATTGCCAAGAAAGGCCCTGACCGTTTGGAGGCCATCCGCTTGGCTGAAGAAGCGTAAACTGTCGCTGCTTGCTTTATGATGGGACTGTGGCCAATTTCACGCGGGCGTGGCGAAATGGCAGACGCAGCGGACTTAAGCACTTGAGTGCCCATCGGGAAACCGGCGGAGTAGAACTGCTCAAAGTCGGGGAAACCTGAAATGGCAATCCCGAGCCAAGCCCGGAAGCAATTCCGGGAAGGTGTAGAGACTAGACGGGCAGCACCTAAACCTCGTATGGGGAATGGTGAAGGTATAGTCCAGACCACGAACCCGCACTTGCGGGGCGGCGAAAGCCGAAGTGGTATGAAAATCCGCAGGCCGCAAGGCCGTGTGGGTTCAATTCCCTCCGCCCGCACCACACCCGCTTCCTAAGTGGGGCCAGGATGGAACCATCCTGGCGTGTTTTTGGGCCGGAACCGGCCCGCTTTGGCCCGGCACCGGGCTGGCACCGTAAGGCGCTTGTATACGAACGTATGCAGCGCTCCTCGGGCCTCACCGCTCATATTTGGGATCGTGCCGACACAACTCCCGGAACCCTGCGACTGGGAGGGGCTGACAATGACTGTAGTCAGAAGCTTGTTGCATTTATCTGACATGAGGTTACCCATGTCCACTCCGGCATCCAGCATTCCAGCCGCCATCCAGGATCGTATCTCCGCCCCGGCGCAGCCGCGCGTCTGGACCCCGGAAGACTTCGCCGACCTTGGACCGCGCACCGCAGTCGATCAAGCCCTTCACCGGCTGGTTGCTTCCAGCAAGCTGCGGCGGATCGCGCGCGGCTTCTACGACACATCCCAGGACAACCGGCTCACCGGAAAGCCCACCTATCCCAATCCACGCGACGTGATAGATGCACTGGCCCGCAAGGGCAAGGTCCGGGTGGTGGTCGATGGCCTCACCGCCGCCAATGACCTCGGACTCACCGACGCTGTTCCGGCGCGCATCGGCGTGCTCACAGATGGCCGCCTGAGGCCCATTACCCTCGGCAACCTCACCCTCGACTTCAAAGCCGCCGCGCCCAGCCGCCTCTACTGGGCGGGCCGTCCCGCCATGCGCTTCGTGCAGGCGCTCCATTGGCTACGCGATATGCTTCCGTCCGACGATGGAAGCCTCCGCAAGCGCCTCGTCTCCATCCTCAGAGACCCCGATCATGGACAGGCCATTCAGGACGACTTGCGCAGCGGCCTGTCGGCGCTGCCGGAGTGGATGCGGGTGACCGTGCGCGACCTCCTCAAGCTGGCGAACGCTGGGGCGCCGCCAGCGGTAGAGAAGCGGAAGCCTTTGAGACGCGCGTCCGCGCCGGCCCCTATCATCAAGAGTGCGAGGAGTTCGAGCAGCCGATGACCACCGAGGGCTTTCAAACCGTACTGGCCGCGAGCGACGAAGAGCGCCGCGACCTCTTTGTCGGAGCCAGCACCCGTCTTGGCACCGCCGAACAGAATATTGAAAAGGACTTTTGGGTTTGCTGGACGCTCGACGCGCTCTTCAACGAACTGGAGGCCGGCGGCCCACGCTTGCTCTTCAAAGGCGGAACCTCACTCTCCAAAGGCTACGGCTTGATCGAACGCTTCTCCGAAGACATCGACATCACCGTGTTCCGGGAAGACATTGGACAGCCCGCGACCGTCGAGGCTTGAATCTCTAAGCGGCAAGAAGCGTAACGCTCGCTTGGAGGCCATCAAAGCCGCCTGCCAGACGTACATTCAAGGTCCGATGCTGGAGAGATTGAGTGCGCTGATACGGCAGACACTCGAATCCGCGAACCTGAATGTGAATCAGGCGCGTGTGGAACCCGATCCCGCTGACCCCGACGGCCAGAGCTTGCTTCTCTGGTATCCCACCTCAACTGTAGAAGGCAATGTGTACATCCGTCGCGCCATCAAGATCGAATCGGGCGCGAAGTCCGTTCTTGACCCATATGCTCCCGTCGTCCTGAAGCCGTACATCGCGGACGATCTTCCAAACCTTGATCTGGCGGTCGGCAACGTGACGACCGTTGACCCGAGCCGTACCTTTTGGGACAAGGTTGTTATCCTGCATGGCCTGCGCCGGTGGTGGGACCGCCGTGGCGAGTTGAAGGGAGGAGGGCAGCGCGTCTCGCGCCACTACTACGATGTCTATCGACTATTGGCTTCGGAGACAGGCCGGAAAGCGACGGAAGATGCAGAGATGGCCGAGGACTGCGTTCGCCATGCGCGGATGTTCTTCAACCGGCCCGATCTCGACCTCGCCTCAGCCATTCTCGGCAGCTTCGCCTTGACTCCTCACGATGGGATGCTCGCCGATTTACGGCGCGACTATGTAGCCATGTCCGGCATGGTCTTCGGCCCGATACCGACTGTAGACGAGATTGTCGCGGCCATCTCAAAACTAGAACGTAGGCTTAATGTGGGAATTTGATTCCCCAAGAGACACAAAGGGCCGGGAGCATTGATGTCCGAATTTGTATGGCTGGATTATTCCGAACGTGAGCGCCGGAAGATGCTCGATATCGTCGATCTCTTTAGAGAACACGATACCGACGTGACCAAAACCTCAGCCGTAGACCTTCAGAAAGCCCAGGTCGAACCGACCCTCAACCAGCAAACCCAGACCAAGGAGCCACCGATGACCAACAGCAGAGAGCACTCCCAAGAGGAACTTCGCCGCCAGATACTTGCCGAGACGATTATTCACGCTCTCGAAAACATCAACACTACCACTGACATCGAGCATCGGCACAATGCTCCTATCCAAACAGCCCTGCCAAACGAAGCGTCAGACTACGAGTTGAAGCGCGAGACCTGCGAGGTTCAGAGCTACCAGCACACCAACGCGGGAAGCTAGCTGCACATCGACCCTCAAGGCCAGTTCTACGACCGCCAGGCGCAGCCGATTACGCGAGAGACCGCCCTTGAGCAAGCAGGCCAATCCTCGGCTCATTCATTGGGCGACAATGCGCAAGTGCAGCCCCGCAGTAAAGACACTACCGACCTCGGCCTGAGTCTGTAAACCGCCTCAATTGCCGACAGCCTCTCTCACGAGAAGTGCAAGTTGCCGATGCGTTTGCATCTTCCCAAGCAGTTTTTCGTTGGGTTCATTTCTAGCGGGGAGTCGCCGCGCGGAAACCTGTTCCGAATCTCAAGTTGCTTGCAGCTAACATTGTTGTCAGCGCAAAGGTGGATCGTACGTCATTGAAAACGGTAGGCCATTCTCTCCCGAGCTTCAACAATTTGCCGCCGACCCGGCCGAACGTCTTTACCTGGTCTCAGACACGGATTTTGCTCAACGGTGATAGTTGAGGCCCAATGCTGTTCTTTGGAATGGGGGCGCAAGGCTGTTATTTGTGCGTCTTATTCAATCGAGAATATCTATAGCGGTAAGCCAACGCGCCGCACCAGATCTTCAAAGCGTGGATCGGAGCGCAAGGGATCAAGGCAGGGATCGATCTTGAGATTGGTGAGTCCCTCGCTATGCGCTTTATAGGATTTTTCCAGCCGTGTAAACGCCTCGTTCTTCTTGCCCAGGCCGGCATAGACGAGCGCTATTTCGTATTCCCCTACGCCGTCTTTGCGCACATGCTCTTCCAATCGCGCAATGGTCTTGCGCGCCGCATCTATCTGGCCCGCGCGGGCGTAAGCATTGCCTAAGTGGCCTATAACATGTGGTGAATCAACCGACTTCCGAAATTCACTGATAGATTTCGCATACATACCCTTCTCCGCGTAAATATCGCCCAAGAGAAAGGTTTCGTCAGGAAGACTGATATTCAGCGCATGGGCTCTTCGGATCATCGAAAGCGCTTGATCATACTGACGAGAAAAGTAATAGGTGAATCCCGCATTTCTGAAGGAACGGGCGGAAATTGGATCGAGTTCCACACCTCGTTCCGCTTCCGCCATGGCGTCGGGCAGCTTCCCGGTTCGTTCCAAGTAAACCGCGTATCGTTCATGGACCGATGCGGAACTTGGATTGATCTCCTGCGCCCTGGAGAATTCCCTGGCGGCAGTGCCCCAGTCCCAGTTCAAATTCATGGCGGCGTTCGCAAGTTCCGCATGACCCTCGGGCAGAGAGTCGTCCAACTCGATCGCCTTGGAGGCTTCGTTCTTCTGTTTGAGAAATGCCTCGGCATAAGCAACATCGCCATCTTCACCCATGTGGCCGTAGCAACTGGCCAATGCGGCATGTGCCTGCGCATAGTTAGGGTCCGCATCAATTGCTTTTTGAAAGTAATCGATGGCGTCCTTGCAATCATTCGCATTCAAACGGAACATGCCCTGCAAGTACAGATCTTCAGCATCCGTATTGACTGGCCGCGCGCGGGCGAAGCGAGCTTTCTGCTCGGGCCTCTCATTGATGCTGACCTCGTCCGCAATTGCTTGCGCCAACTCTCCCTGCAAGGCCAAAATATTGGACTGGTCGCGGGCATAAGTATGGGACCAGATGGGATGATCGGTCCTGGCATCGATCAACTCAACGGTAATGCGCACCTGGTTTCCCTGGCGCCTTACCGACCCCTCCACGACTCCTTCGACGGACAGTTCATGGGCAATCTCGGGCAGCTTTTTCTTCGAGCCCTTGTAACTCATTGCCGATGTCATGGAAATGACGCGCAGCATGGAAACCTGGCCGAGGTCGGCGATCAACTCTTCTGTCATGCCGTCGGCGAAGTAGTCTTGTCCCGGATCGCCAGAGAGATTTTCGAGCGGAAGAATCGCGATCGAGCGAATCTCCGGCGATGGATTTGAATCGCCATGCCCCTTTTTGAAGCCGGTGTAACCGGCCATGGCGATGAGAACGAATGCAACCACGACGCTGGCTAGGACGCGCGGTGAGTGATGCGATTTCTTCCTGGGGAGATGAGGCGCCTCGTCGACTTTCGCTTCAGTTCTTTCGTCGGACAATTCGCCACTCGCAGCGGCGGTTTGCTCCACCGGAGTTGAATGAGCAGCGTCGGGTTGCGGTGCCGCCGCTGTTGCCAAAACCGCGAAGTTGAACTTCGGCACATAGTGCCCGCTGGGAAGCTCAATGCGGACAGCGTGCTTTTCTTTTGTCTCGGAGTAGAATTGCGCCAACTTCCTGCGCACTTCGCCAGCTTTGACGCGGACCACCGGATCGTTTCCCGTATCGTAATCGACCGGGCGCCCGAACATCTCGGCCCCAATCATCCGCTCTCGCAGGGAATCGATTTGGCCTTCCAGAGTATGTTCAACGATCAGCTGTAGAAAATCCTGGGCTCGCTTGCTGCCCGCAAACGGCGGACTCGCTAATATCTCATTCAGGTGATGGCGCAACTGAATGATTCGCTCGGGGCAGAGTTCATCCTTCCCCTGAGTTGGCTGGACGGTCTCCATTTCCCCTTGATATCCCATGCGAATCAATGTAGCACAGAGGACGTATCCCCGACCGGCCAGGGCTGCCGATAAACCCCTAAAGCATTGAAATATAAGGCAAATAATCAACATACACCCCAGCATACCGTTTCACACATTGCACGACCGGAGTGCAGGTGCTGGAATGTACACGCTGTTTGGACCGGACGAGTGGTGAGGTAGGCCAGAAAACGTTTTCGCGCCTAGCCCACTTTGGAAAATAGCAACTCGGTTCTCTCGCAGAGGTTCCGAACAAAGTGGACGGTTGCGAGGGGGAACTCCAAACACGCAGCAGGATTTGCCATGAGAACACCCAGGCAAATTCTCGGTTCGGATGCGGGCAACCTGGACAGATTATCGAGGAAGTGTCTTTCCAGTCTGAACTCGCTTTTTCAAACTGCTGTATGAACCGCAGAAACTCTAGGAGGAAAGAAAGTATGAGACGCACTATCAATTCTTTACTGTTGACACTTCTGTGCATCTTCGGGTCTTCGATGATGCTGGCACAGTCAACAACAGGAACTATCCAGGGCCAAGTGACAGACCCGGCTAATGCGGCGATCATAAGCGCGCCAATCACCGCGACCAACACACTGACAGGAGAAACCCATTCTACAACCACGAACAGCCAAGGCCAGTACGTCATTCCTAACCTTCCCGTTGGTGTGTATCGTATCGAGTCGCAGACTGCCGGCTTCAAACGCACCGTGCGCGATGGAGTCACCCTCTCGGTGAACCAGGAAGCACGTGTCGATCTTGCTCTAGAACTCGGCAAAACCAGTGAATCAGTCGAAGTCCATGCCGATACCGTGCAGGTGAACACATATACCCCCGAGTTGGGTGAACTTGTCGACTCGAAAAAAGTTACCGATCTCCCGCTCAACGGAAGAAACGTCTACAGCCTGCTCGTGACGCTGCCTGGAGCAACTTCCATCAACGCGCAGACGGTTCCTTCACGCGACAACAACTCTTTTGTTGTGAATGGCGGCCGCTGGGCCACGAATTCCTGTTTCATCGATGGCGGCTTCAACAACGATATATGGCGCAACTCGTGCAGCACACCGCCGAACCCCGAAGCCGTTCAGGAGTTCCGGCTACTCAGCTCCAACTCCGACGTCGAGTTTGGCCGTATGCCGGGCGCCTTCATGAACATCATCACCAAATCCGGCACCAACTCGTTTCATGGGTCCGCATATGAGTTTTTACGCAACAATGATCTCGATGCAAAGACCTACTTCAACTCGGCTGCCGCTACGCGTCTTGACCAAAATCAGTTTGGTTTCACCGCAGGCGGACCTGTATTGAAGAACAGAGTTTTTCTGTTTGGGGCGTGGGAAAAACTCAAACAAATCAACCCTGCCTCCATCAATGATATTCCGGTTCCAACCGCGAAAGAGCGTACCGGAGACTTCTCCGCTGACACAATCAAGCCGATTAATCCCGCAACAGGATTACGGTATCTCAACGATCAGCTTACCGGCATGGACACGGTTGGCAAAGCGATTGTCAACGCCATTCCCGTTGGCCAGACGGACGGAAGCTATAACTCAATAGCGAACGCCAATGCAGCGGTATGGCAATACCTGCTGAAGGGCGATTACCAATTCACAAAGAGCCAGAGGTTCACCGTGAGCTGGTTCAAGATGAATTCAGCGCAGAACAACCCGTTTGCCTATTTCAACGAGTTTCCTGGATTCGGCGAACGTGTCGATGGAGCCATTCAGCACAACTTTGTTGTCAATCATACGTGGATGCACAACAACATCTACAATGAAGCGCGCTTTAACATGATGCGCCGCACCACTCCCTGGGACATCATAGACGGCAAGACCCTTGCCGACTACGGGAGCAGCTTTGTGCAAGGAGCTCTCACTGATGATCCGAAAGCCGTGCCTTTCCGACTGTCAGTCACTGGAAGATTCACGACCGGCTGCTGGGATGCGGCAGGTCACGATCACTCCATCGGCGGATCAGACACTGTCACCTGGATCAAGGGCAAGCACAACATCAAGCTCGGTTCATTTGTCATGTGGGGCTTCTACGCTGAGACTGGCGCCAGCACCGGTGGAGGATCCATTACCGAGAACACAGATTACACCGGCAACCCTCTGGCAAATCTTATGCTTGGCTATTCCTCGAACTTCTCGGAAGATAGTGGCGATCACCCGGATGAAAGCGCCAAGTACTGGCATAGCTACGCGCAGGATACATGGCAGATTACCCCGCGCATGACAATTACCGCTGGACTGCGCTATGAAATTACCACGCCCTTGGTGTGGACGTTGAACTATATTTCTTCGTTCATAGCGGGACAACAATCCACTGTTTATCCCAACGCTCCCAAAGGCCTCCTGTTCTATGGAGACAAGGGAGTAACGCGCGCGGGCAGGCCAGACGACTGGAAGAATCTTGCACCGAGAGTGGGTCTCGCATTTGATCCATTCGGCAACGGCAAGACTTCGATTCGCGTTGGATACGGCCTCTACTACCTGGCCGCCTATGGAGACGGCATCCGCGCTCCGCAGCCATTTGTACTTAGCGTCGGCATCAACGCCGATATGAGCCTCGTCAATCCCTGGGTCAACTTTGCGGGAGGTGATCCTTTCCCGTTCACACCACCGACGGGAGCGGCCGCCACCTTCACCCTGCCCCAGGCGCCGGTTGTCTTTGCCAACAACGCGGCAACGCCGCGTATGAATCAGTTCAATCTGACCGTGCAACGCCAGGTGATGAAGGACACCAGCTTGCAGGTTGGCTATGTCGGCACCCTCTCGCGCAAGATGAGCGGCAACATCGACCAGAACAATCCTGTATACGGAGCCGGAGCGACGACTGCAAATATCGATGCTCGCCGTCCCTATATGCCAGGAACGTTCCAAGCCATCGGGACATACGTGACGGGTTTCAATGCCAGCTACAACGCACTACAGGCTGTCTTGACCCAGCGCTTGTCGCACGGACTGAGCTTCAACGCCAACTATACGTTTGGCAAGGGCATTGACCTGGTTTCCAGCGACAACTACAACGGCGGGCTAGGTTTCACCGATTCCAGCAAACCAAGCCGGGACAAGGGTCCGACCGACGGTTTGGCGCACCACATCTTGAACATCTCCGGAACGTATGAGACGCCCAAGGTGCGGAATTTGGGAACGATTGGCAATTACGCGCTGAGCGGATGGCAGGCCAACGCGATTGTGCAATTCCGCAGCGGCCTTCCGGTGAACATAACATCCGGCGTGGACAGCAACGTTGATGGTGTTAACAATGACCGTCCCAATGTGAGCGGGAACTACAAAGAATCGGGTTCCAGGGCGCAGAAGATTGCTGAGTACTTCAACTACACTGCTTTCACACCGGCTCCTTTAGGCACATACGGCAACGTCGGCCGGAACTTCCTGATCGGACCTAAATTCGTGAACGCCGACCTGTCGTTCTTCCGGAACTTTCCGATTTACAAGCAACATCAGATACAGTTCCGCGCGGAATTGTTCAACGCCTTCAACCACACCAATCTCGGAAACCCCGATGGTGGCTTGAGTGACAGCAACGTCGCCAGGATTACTTCTACTGCCAATGCGGGGCGCATTGCGCAGGGTGTATTGAAGTATTCGTTCTAGAGCGGTCTCCAGTTTGTGCGAAGTTTCTGGAATCGTGCTGAGTGGCTTTTTCGAAAGGAATATGCCACTCAGCAGTTGCGGTTTTCTTCGATGGCACTCGAGCAACCGCTGTAAACTCCACCGGGCTGGCCACGCATACCTCCATGAGCTTATGGTCAGCCCGATTTTTGAACCATTTCGAGGAAAAATGTTCAACCGCAAATGCCGTAGGTCATTTCTGCTCATTGCATGCGCCCTTGTTCCGATGCTGCTTTTGGCAATTGCCGCGCTATTGTCCAAAGCAGATGATTTGAAAACAGCAGGCGCCGCAAATCCGGCTCCCAAGCCCCTATACCGCGACCCGGTCCATGATGGAGCGGCCGATCCGTCATTGATCTGGAATCGCGCGGAACAAAAATGGATGATGTTCTATACCAACCGGCGAGCCGACCTGTCGAGTTCTGATCCCAAGGATGTCGCATGGGTTCACGGGACACAAATTGGCATAGCCGAGTCGAAAGATCGCGGCACGACTTGGACGTATGCGGACATAGCAAAAATCCCATACGGAAAACCCGATTACACGTACTGGGCGCCTGATTTGGTTTGGGATCGCGGCCTCTATCATATGTTTGTTGTCGTGGTGCCAGGGACCTTCCACGACTGGAATGCCCCGCGCGATATCATTCACCTGACAAGCAAGGATTTGGCAGTTTGGAAATTCGAGTCAAAGCTGCCCCTGTCGTCGAACCGGACCATCGATCCGTATATACTCAAGCTCGACGATGGCAGTTGGCGCCTTTGGTACAAGGACGAAGACGATCACAGCTACATCCATTATGTGAACAGCCCGGATCTCTATCAATGGACAGTGGGTGGAGTAGCAATCAATGACCGGCCCAGCGAAGGCCCCATCGTCTTTCGTTGGAAGGGCAGTATTTGGATGATCGTTGACGCGTGGTGCGGTTTGGGCGTCTATAAATCATCCGATGCCTTGCACTGGACAACTCAAAAAGAGAATCTCCTCGCAGGGGCTGGAGATCGTCCAACCGATCGTTCGGAAGGCCACCATGCCGATGTGGCCATCAGCAACGGGCGTGCATTCCTCTACTACTTCGTTCAGCAGGAAGGGCCGGATATGATTCCCAACAAGCCAGAATCCGCGAATCGATCCGTGCTCCAGGTTGTGGAATTGACGGAGCAAGACGGACAGCTAAAGGCCGATAGGAACCGTCCAACCTTCGTATCGCTCGATCCTGCCGGCGACCGATATAGATAAGCACAATCTCTTCGCGCGCAAATGCTTGTCGAACGGCTCCGATGAGTATTCGCGCGCGAAGCGTATGATAGGCTCGGATTATATGCTGCACACCGATGCGCCAAGGCGGCAGATAGCGTCTGCCAGAGAGAATGCATGCAGATTCCGCTTGAGAACAACAGCTGCTTCTCTTTGTGCCGGGATTCTTTTCGCTTGCGCAATCGCATCGGCCGCAGCCCAGGTGCCTTCGCACCCCACCGAATCCCCCACGATGAGGGAGTTGAATCGCGCCATCGCCGTAGCAGAACACGGCGATGGGCGGCAGGCATTGGTTCTCGCCGATGCGCTGCTGCAGAAACATCCCGATTTCGTTCCAGCGCTCAAATTGAAGGGCATGTTGCTGGAAGAGGCGGGGCGTGGCGCCGAGGCGGCGGCCGTCTATGAACAAGCTTTGAAACTCGCACCCAACGATTCCGGTCTGCTTTTCAAGATGGCGGTCGTTCAGTTGGCGGCCGGCGACTATGGCCATGCGATCCAGCTCTTTCTCCGCCACTTGAGAATTCAACCTGGGGACGGCGATGCGCTCTTCTATCTTGCCCAGGCCTATCATCTGAACAGCCAGGACGATCTATCTCTGAAAACAATACGCGAGTGCGTCAAGGCCGCACCGGACAACGCGCAGGCCTGGCAGAAGTACGGGGAGATGACCTGCGCCTCCGGGGACAATCAAGCAGGCTTGCAGCTGCTGCTGAAGGCGAGGCGGCTCGATCCCACACTGGAGAATATCGGTTTGGACATCGGGACTGCCTATTTCAACACCATGGACTTTCCCAACGCTGTCAAATATTTTGCGCAGGCGTCCGCCGAGCGGCCCGGCGATAGCAGCGTACTCGCCCTGCTCGCTTCCGCCGAAGTGAAGTTGTCGCAGTGGCAGGACGCGCGCTCGGTCTTTGAGCGCATTCTGGCCATCAAGCAGGACGATGAAGATTCCTTGCTGGGGCTTGGCGAATGCGAACTCGAACTCAAGCAATACGGGGAGGCGATCGATACGATGCAACACGTCTTGCGAGCGGACCCAGCCCAGTCGCAGGCCCACTACTATTTGTCGCGAGCTTATTCCAGATTGGGCAGCACGGCGGAAGCGCGGCATGAGGCGGAACTGCACCACAGGATGGAACAGATGTCTTTCGCTCAACCCGAACTCGGCAGTGAAGGAAGCAAGTCTATCTGGGATCAAGCCAGGCAGCTACTGGCCGAGCAGCGGGAGGACGAGGCGTTACGTCTCTTTCAGAATGCCTCCAAAGATCCTTCCGCATCTTCTGGAGATCCGTATGTATTTATCGGTTCTCTCTATCTCGCACAGGGGGACGCGAAGAACGCGCTGCGCAATCTTCATCGCGCATGGGAAGTCGACCCCAGAGTGCGCGGCGCGCACACCTATGCCGGTTTGGCCGCGCTTCAATCGGGCGATCTGGAAACGGCGGAAAGGGAGTTCCAGGCCGAGCTTGCGAACGACAGGAATTACCTGCCTGCGATAGCGGAGTTGGGCGAGGTACGCTACCGGCAGCAGCGCTGGGAGGAAGCTGCGGATCTGTTGTCGAACTCCCGCACGAGAAACCCTGCGCTGCTTTACCTGCTCTGCGATTCTTTCTTTCACCTGGGAAAGACACAGGATGCCGAACTCACGGCCGAAGTCCTGGCGTCGTATGCGCGGAGCCAGCCGGAATCGATGCGTGCGCTTATCGATTTGCTCGGCCGCAATGGGGAATCGGCTCTCGCGCAGCAATTGTCAGGCAATCCGAATCCCTGATCCTCTCCGTTCAAGGCTGCCCTTCGGTCACGGTGAGAATCTGATCCGCCTTGACGTTGTTCAAGATCTGTTTCACGCCGCTTGGCCATGCCAGTTCGATCTTATCGATGACGGTGGCGTCACCCAATCCAAAGTGGACCCGCTTATCGCTGGACGAGTTATATCCGACGGCGGTTGTCGCTTCATTGTACTGATCGCCATGAGAGGTTGAGATTTTCACCTTCGTTCCTAGGCCATCGCGGTTCGACTTGACGCCGACCAGCTTCAGAATGATCCAGTGGTTCTGGTCCCTGGTGCGGTTCATGAGCAGTTCGGGAGGACCGTTGAGCACGGTCACGACAATGTCGATTTTTCCATCGTTATTGAAATCGCCGAAGGCTGTCCCACGATGCGCAGCTGGTACGGAGAATGCGGCGCCGGCCGTTGCGCTCACATCCTCGAAAGTCAGATTGCCCTTGTTGCGGAGCAGTAGATTCGGAAGCGCATAGGGCCGGTGCACAACCGCGTCCGCATTGTCGAGAATGTCGGAAGTGGCCGCAAACAGATCCTTTCGTCCATCGTTATCGAAGTCGAAGGCGCCGGTTCCCCAAGCGGTGAAACGGCTGGTCAGAGTGGTCAGCCCGGCCCTGCTGGTAGCATCCTCGAATTGGCCGCCACCAAGATTGCGATAGAGGGGAAAGGTATCGCCGAACATAGCGGTATGAAAGATTTCCGGTTTTCCGTCGTTGTCCAGGTCGCGAAAATCCGCTCCCATTCCGGCCACAGTCTTGCCGTTTCCGGTAAATGCAACTCCGGCCTCCAAAGCCACGTCCGTGAAGGTTCCGTCGCCGTTGTTGTGAAGGAGAAAGTTTTGGAAGGTGTCATTCGAGACGAAGATATCGGTGAAGCCGTCGTCGTCGTAGTCGGCAAAGGCTACGCCCATTCCCTTGCCGATGTATTGAGAGATATGAGACTGCGCGGAGACGTCGGTAAACGTTCCGTCGCCATTGTTGCGGTAAAGGATGTTGTGCGTACCCTGAAATCCGTTCGGGGAGCAGTAGGCCGGTACTCCATCCTGATTGCAAAGAGCTGCGGTATGTATATCGTAGTCGAGATAGTTGACGACAAAAAGATCAAGAAGTCCATCGTTGTTGTAATCGAACCACCCTGCAGTTATTGACCAGGCTTTCCCGGATTCCGGAATTATTCCGCTCACACCTGCCTTTGCCGTTACATCGGTGAAGGTTCCATCCCCGTTATTATGGAATAGCTGATTATAATTGACGCCTGTGACGTATAGATCTACAAAGCCGTCATTGTCGTAATCGCCAGCGGCTACTCCCATCGAGTAGCCCTTGCCCTTCAAGCCCGCGCTCTCCGTGACATCTGTAAAAGTTCCGTCGCCATTATTACGGAAGAGGCGATTGTAGTAACTGGGATCGCTCTTTTCGAGCGAAGGGATCGCTGCGCCGTTGGTGAAGAAGATGTCCAACAATCCATCGTTGTTGTAATCGAATACCGCTACACCGCCTGTCATGGTCTCAATGGAGTACCTCTGCGGGCTGACACTGTTTTTAAGTATGAACTTGATCTTAGATGCTTTGATCACATTTTCAAATTCTATCGCCGACGCTATAGGCATCACTGTATTTGCGTGTAGTTTGCTCACGGGAGTCTGACTGTGTGTCACTGCGGAAGGTGACACGACTTCCTGCGCACTGGACTCCACCTCCGAGCAAATAATGGCTGTCATGACCAGCAGACAGCAGAAGGAAATCATGGCGGGCTGGACGGTCATGCCGGCGGATGTTTCTGACGTGATGTCAGAGGCTGCTGGGATGATCGAAGGATTCGCGTACTTGCGTCGCAATTGCATCATTTTCGCATGAACCAGATGTAGCGGAATTACAAGTGGGCCGCAACTGCTCCTGCCCTACTCGTCAGTACTGCTGTTCAGGAATGAAGGTACGGGCTGCGCAGTCAGTTTATATCATATCCAATCATGGATGCTTGGAATGAGTGTACCGGGTAGCCGAAGAGATCCTGGCCCGGGTCTGCGCCGGGGCCCAGAGGCCGTACGCGGTCAACATTCGGACCGACGACGAGCCGAAACACGAGTCGGGCAACGAGGAACAGGAGTAAGGCCATGGCCATTCCCAACAAGGGATTGAATCAGATTCGCACCCTCTTCGGCCGGGTGGATCAGTTCTCGCTGCCCTACCGCAGCTATATGCAGATCACTTGCCTGGAGATGGAGCGGGCGCGGCGGAATAGCGAGCGCAAGAGCGCCAGCCAGCGGGTTGCGTTGATCGACGCCCGCATCGGGAGATCGATCGGGCCAAAACAGAGCTGCTGCAGGCGGTGGCCGCCGACTGCCAAAGGACGCCGGCGACGCGGCTGCCCGGTCTGGAAGTGAGGCCCACCGCGCCCCGGCCCAGCATGGGCGGATTCAAGATCCGTACTGAGCAATTGGGCTATTGAAAGGAACCGCCATGCTGAACCTGCGCACTTCGACTCAGATTGCCGGCAACCGACACCGCCCGAGCTTCCGGTTCTGTTCCGCTTCGACCGGCAGGCCATGGGCGAGGGGGAGCGCGGCGCGCTTGGTCGAGGAGTGGCGCCGGCTGCTGAATGCCTAATCGCGGCGTTGGTGGCTGGAGATGCGCTGGAGGTCGCACCTGGGACGGGTGCGGCAGAGGCAAGGGTGAGTCATCGAAAGAGACAAGAAAAAATCCGAGTGCGAGAGTGAGCGGTGGGAGCAAGGAGAAGGCCATGAGCAATAGTGAGCGTACAGCGGTAGCGATCGGTCCGGAGCGGGAGACAGAATCGCCCGTGGTCAGCGAAAAAACTATATCTACGCCATCGTGGAGGCTGCGAGCCGCTCATCTACGAAGCGCTGGGCCTGGAAGGCAAGGACGTGTATACCATCACCGAAGGCCGTCTGGGCCGCTCAAGTACACTGCGGAATACCGGCACACAATGTTCCCGTACGCTGGAGATGGCCGGGAGTCGCCGCTCAAGTATCTTAGTGTACTTGAGCGGCGATTGCCCGACTATTATTAGTAAGCTTTCGTCGTAAGGCTCCGCACACTGAGCGACCTTTGAACGCCCCGGAGACGGGGCGTTCTTATTTCCATTGCTTATGGGAAGATGCCTGCTCCCTGTTTGCACCCCTACGCCACCCATCTCAGCGAACTTCTTGCTGCCCGCAGGGCAGTCCCAGAATAAACAGCAAGAGCTGCAAGAGATGCCGTCAGCGAGCTTGCTCCCCAAAGCACCCAGGTTGCACGGATGCCCTGCAAGCCATATCGAGGCCAGCGTAACCGCTCCGCTGGCGCTTCCCGTGCCGGCAATCTTGCGAATGGCCTTGAATGACTCGTGTCCATGCCGCCATGTTAGCCCCGATCTTCTCTTCAGCCGGCGTCCGAACTGAGGCAGCGAACCCCCGCCACCAAGAGCACCCCGAACCCAGGAACCAAAGAGTCGAGTGCTCGGCCCCATGTCTTCCCGCCAACGGCAATTGTTGACCGCACGCGCCGGGGCTTTTCGGCCTAGCCCGCGAGGTTCCGGCGGACTTTTTTGAGCTGAGGCCCGATCTCCTTTTTGGTCACAATCAACTCGGCCATCATGGAGGCGTCAAGAACGCTCTCGCCCTGCGGCGCGGCGCAAACTCTTCCGCTGCGCTTGGCGGATTCCTCTCCCCATGCAAGCTGTGGTCCCTCTCCGCAAAAGACTTTGCTTGGCACTTGGGAGTTCACTGCGCCCCATGTCCGTTCCGGCAGTATGTCCCGATTCACTCGCGACCAAATTCATAAGGAGAACATCATGTCCAGCTACAAAAACAACGTCCACCTCGAAGGCAACCTCGGCAAAGACGCCGAAAAGAAGTCCACCCCGAACGGCGATGTAGTCAACTTCAGCATTGCCGTCAACGAGCAGTGGGAAGACAAGGACGGCGCCGAGCACAAGAACACCGATTGGTTCCAGATTCAGGTTTGGGGGCCGTTGGCGAAGTTCGCCGCCACCCTCAAGGCCGGGACGCCGGTCATCGTTGAAGGCAAGATCAAGTCCGAGACGTACACGGCTGACGGCGTGGAACACAAGACGTTTTCGATCAAGGCCGACTACATCCGCAAGATCGACTACTCGGCACCGAGCGAAGCCAGCGAGAGACTCAGAACGAGGCGTGACTGTTGAGCAGGTACGGGACTACGACAACAACACGGTTGCATGGGGAGATTACGAAGCACTCGCCCAAGAAGTCACAGACTTCGTCCTCGCAGGGACTACTGCAACCCAAGAACAGGCTGCCGTTCATGAGTAAAGTCGGTCCTTTCGCCTCACTCGCTACAATGTCGGCCAGAGCAAATTGGCCCGATCCGGAGCCGGAACGATATTCCTCTCCAGAACCCAAACCAATCAGTTCAGCGGAATTGCGCATCTCGCCGCCGAGCCAGACGATTTCGGAACGCGAGCAGGAAGTCTTTCCAGCGCGCCTGGTCGTAGCAGTCTTGCCGAAACCGGCAACGGATAAATCAATGCATGAGAAGCGCACCATACGTATCGATCCAGGCGTCTACGATGCAGTCGAAAGGGAACTGAAGAGGCAAAAGCGTTCGCGCAAGCGGGCCTCAAGCACTCTCAGCGATTTGTTGGACGAATTGCTGCGCAACTGGTTACGAACGCATAACGTCGAGATCGAGTAGTTCATAGGCAGTACCAGTTGCTAACAGCCGCCAAGCTCTACCCCGTCATCGTCCAGCCCCAGCTTGGAGAAGCGCAAAGAAGGGGCATGGAGTCCTCTCCGAGCGGTAAGGGCTGTTTCCGTAAACCGAGAATAGTGTGGAGGTGGTACATCCGTGCGTATTTGATAGACGACGTGAAGCCGTCACTCTCCGACATTCTGATTCGATGAGCCGCGGGTAGTATAGATAAACGGCCCCGAACAGGAGATGACGAACATATTAGCGAACGCTTCAACCGCGAAATTGCGCAGGCTATGGATGCCGCCTTGAAGCGACGGAATAGTGACACCGATATTCAGAATGGACCTCGCCTGCTCCGCTGACAAAGCGGCCTCCCAGGTAGCCGCGTCCTTGGCAAACTCGCAAAACCAATAGCTGATCTCTTTCTCTTCGGGAGGAGCTTTTCGCTCCCAGCCACGGATGTACGCCTTTCGGTTTAGCGGATCAATTCGCGGCTCTTCTGTCGATTCCATAATGGCTTGCCTCTTTCCCTGCGGACTGAAGTATCCTGCATACATTGTGCGATTAACTCGTACCCCACAATGACCGACAAGACCTTCAAGAAGTACCCGACCAGGTAAGAGCTGTTAGCATCAACTGAAATCCTCGTGCGGTCAAATCGGTGAACACTGGCCGACTCCCAAGGAACAAATACTGTTCCTTCTGATCCTGTCTGGCCAAGGCCAGTTGCACGCTTTTCAGTACTGATCTGGTCTCAACCATTGCCTCAGCGGATGATTTGAAGCCCGGCAGCGATGCTTCCGGCAAGGTGCTGAATCTGGGAACTGACATCGATCCGCGCGCGACGTGACGGTGTGCCCATCAGCGACGAGGACGGACTGCGCATTCTGGACTGGATTGAAGGCAACCGGCGCAAAGTGGTTGAGATCTCCGGCGGCAAGGTGGCGTATGTTTATATGCCCAACACCGGCGGCTCGGGGTACACCGACTTCAACCGCTTCTTCTATTCGCAGCTCGACAAGCAGGCGCTGGTGCAGGACGAGCTGAAGGCGCATCCGGCGCCGGAGATTCCGGTTCTGCCGTATCCGAATTATCACAAGGGGGACGAGCTTGGGAAGCCGTAGCGGGGTTAGCGAGTTAGCCGCGCTGCGCGCGGGTTAGCAAGTTAGCGGGATACCCCGCACTTTTCGCAAAAACAAATATGCGGCGAGGGTGGGGCACCGACGAATCCTTAGCGTCCTGATCTGCCGAAGCCTTTTTCCGCGCGGGCAACGATCACTCAAAACGCATTGATGGCGGTGGTGAATTGCAGTACTTTTCCCGTGCCCTCGGTGACAGCGCCCATGGTGTAATTGCCGGTTGAGGCGTCGTCTGGAGCTTCGGGCTCCCAATAGATGCCCCCCAGCCCCATACTGCTGGGCACGGCATTCATCGCCAGGATCGCTCCTTGCACATCGGTGTAGGCATCGGTTGGATCACTATACAGGTAGCCAATCTCGCAGATCATCACCGGCTTGCTATAGCGGGCGGCCAGCGTCTTCAGGTTGGCGGCAACCGTAGTGATGTTTCCCGGCCCGTCGTAATAGGAGCCGCCGATGACGTCGAAATTTGCGCCGGCGGCCGTCAGCCCGTCAAAGAACCACTCAAAGTCGCTGAGATTGCTGATAGTGGCCAGGTGGATGACAACCTGCGTAGTGGGGCTGGCCGTCTTCACGGCGCTATAGCCGCTGTTGATGAGGCCTGTGATCTGGGTGAAGTTGTTGCCGTTTGGGGTTGTGGCGCCAACTGAGCCAATGGGCCAGAGCATCCCGGAGTTGATCTCGTTGCCCACCTGCACATATTGCGGATAGATTCCGTCCGCCGCCAGCGCGCTCATGAAGCCATAGGTGTAGTTGTAGACGCTGGTTTGCAGCTGGGCATAGGTTTCGGTCGACCACGCGGCAGGAGTGGTTTGATCCCCGGGATCGGCCCATGTATCGCTGTAATGGAAGTCGATCATGATCTTGAAGCCCATCGAATTGGCGAGCACTGCAAGAGCGATGCTGCCTGCCTGATCGTTATCGCCTACGCCCAGGACGCCGGAGGTGATGGTGGGATTCACAAATGTGCGAATGCGGATGGTGTTGACGCCATGATTCTTGAGAATCTGCAGCGCGCTTCCGGTTGCGCCGGTGGTATCGGTCCAGGTATACCCCATGCTCTCCAGTTGGGTCAGCCATCCGATATCGGCTCCAACGACGGTGGCCGTTGCCGGGGGCGAGGCCATCGTATAAACGGCGGATGCGACCGGGGAGTTTGCGTAGCCCGAGGCCACGGCGATAGCCTGGATGGTTTCGGTAGCCGGAGTCGCCGGAATGGTGATCGCGCTGGAGTATACATTTGAGGCAGTGGAGGGCGTCGTTCCGTTGGTGGTGTAGTAGATCGTCACACCGGCGGTGGCGTCGGAGATGGTGACAGTTTGCGCCGTCGTGTAGGTTCCTGCGGCAGGCGAGAAGGTGGGTGCCGTTGCCGTAGGCGGAGTCACGTTGTTGGACGAACCTGAACCCCCGCAACCATTGAGAGGGACAGCCACGATTGCCAGGATGAAAACGAGAAAGGAGCGGAGTTTACGCACATGTGTCATGGCGGGATTCCTACTTGCATCTACATCATGGGCGCGTCGATCCCGCGCACACATCCTACGAAAGTAGGATTGATCGTTCTCTCCGGATGTGTGTGTACCCCCTCGTTCTCACCGCCCCGAGTTGCCAAAGCCCTATTCTGCGCGGGCGGACACTTCAAGTGTTTCAACCTCTTGGACTAGACCCCCGATCAGTCCTCAACTAGTGAATTGGCGATTTAGCGACAACTGACAATCTCTAGCGCTGAGATGAGGGCTGCAGCCCTTCTATATGCATCAACTTCAGAGAATCGAATATTCATTGCCTCGGCTTAAAATGTCTAGTTCTTTGGTGAGCGGCACGATCGCGTTTTTGCCAGCTTGACACAGCCTTCGCCAGTAACACACCATTAGCGGCGGCGATCTTTGCGCGTTCGACGAATGATTTATACCGGTTCTATCTCAATTCCTGGCATAGATTTCGTGATGCCATGAATTATGGCATAGCGCTCCCTTCGCCATTTATCGACCTGTTCTCCAAGATTCTGTAAGCCTTGTTTATGGAGCGTTTCCTTGGCAAGTTTCTGCCACTCCCCGATTAAGTTAACAAATCTTGTATCTATGCCCGCGTTGCTATTCGGGTTAACCCCTCGGATGTAAGACAGAATCTATAACTTGATGAATATCTTGCTGCGAAACAATGCCCGCACTGGGATATAACACAGAAGCACAAAGAGAATGGAGTAGATTGCGGAAACAAATGGCGGCGGCCCCAGCCAGTTAGGCAGCAATCCAAAGAGGAATTGCTGAAGGTTGCGTCCGCCTGGCAGCACGATGGCACCAAGATAGATCTGGACGGCCTCGGAGAAGACGTAGGCAGCAATGGCATTCGTGCCAAAGACCAGCCATGACGTAAGTCCGCGGCGCAACTGGAGCGGACCATCGATGAGCCAATAGAGCAGCGCGAACAGAGCCATCGAGATGCCCGCCGTGAAGAGAACGAAAGAACTTGTCCAGAGGCGTTTGTTCAGCGGAAAGCTCTCGGCCCAAAGCAGTCCGCAGGCTAGCAGAATCACACCAGAGGCAAACAGAAGCACCGCCTTCTGCTTGACCGTGCGCTCGCCTTGAAGCCAGGTTGCGGCCATCACGCCGAAGAGCGTCGTCGCCAGGGCGGGCATCGTGCTCAGCAATCCCTCCGGGTCATAGAAACTTTGATGATACAAATGCACTGAAGACACCAGAGTACGATCGATCCACGCGGTCAGATTGCCGACGCGATCCAGGATTCCGACGGAGACTCCCGGCATACCGAAGCCCGGAACGGGCACATGCACCAGCAGCCACCAATAACCCGCCAATGCCGCCGCACAGACGGCAGCAGCGGCTCTCGCCCGTCCCGCAAGATAGACACAACTGGCAAGCGCATAACAAAACGCGATCCGCTGCAACACGCCATAGATGCGCAATTCACTTAGATGGAAGAAAGGCAATGCGTTGAGAAGCAGGCCGACGAGAAAGATGTTCAACGAGCGCTTGCCGACTTGCGACAGGATGGTGAGTCGCGAGACGCCTCGGTCAAGGCGCGCGCTGAAGGCCAGCGTGATGGAGGCGCCGACGATGAACAGAAAGAGGGGAAAGACAAGATCAGTGAGCGTGCAGCCATTCCAGACCGAATGACGAAGCTGCGCGTATGATACATCGCCATCGCCGGCATTATTGACGAGGATCATGAAGGCGACGGTCAGGCCCCGGAGCATGTCGAGCGAAAGCAGTCGGCTCTGCCGCGGGCGATCCAAGGGCGGAGTTGAATTCAGATCTTGTGTCTGGCCGGGATTCACAAACGCTCCGATTGTAGTGTACGATCCAATGTCCAAAAGAGAGATCTGGGGTGCCCAGTTCCGGTTAGAGCATTTTTCCTATTTGAGTAGAGTGCGGCGTGGACCGGGAGGTCCACGCAACAGCCGGCCAGGAGGCCGGCGCTACCTGTTCTTGTGTGGACAAAAAATGCGCGAGGGAATGAATGTCCCTCGCGCGGTTAGGAGTGAACTGTTAGAAGATGAACTTCGCGCCGAATTCAATTTTGCGCGACTCGGTGGACGGTGTGCCGGACGTGCCACTAATAACGTTTGCACCCGACGCGGTGATGTCCCCGCCGGGAGTGCCGAAGTTGGGGTGGTTGAAGACGTTGAAGGCATCAGCGCGCAGTTGCACGTTGTAATGATTCCACTTGGTGTTCTTCTGCAAGCTCATATCCCAATCTTGGAAAGCGGGTCCACGCAGCAGGTCGTAGCCTGCATTTCCGTTGCCGAAGCAATAAGATTTGTGGTCGGTTGGATCGGTAACAAGCGGGCACTGGAAAGCAGCCAAATTGAACCAGTTGTTTAGGGACTTATTGGCCGGATAGAGCGGTACGCCAGCCACGCGGTTGGGGCGAGGGGTTAATTGGTAGTAATTGCCGTTCAATGATGACATTCCCGTCGCTCCCGGCAATCCCGGCGCGCTGGAGCCAGTCGTCGGCGAGACACCGGGGTCGAAGGAGGGGTTGAAGGGCTGGCCACTCTGAGCATTCACCGTGCCGGAGATCTGCCAGCCGCCCAGCAGGGCGTTGGCCACCGGACTGGCATCGCCGAGCAAAGCCTTCCCTTTGCCAATAGGAAGTTCGTAGGAATAGTTGACCTGCAGGACCTGGGGCGTGATGCCGGCGATGGGACCCTTGGAGTCGTTGGGAGTACTGCCCGAAACATTCTGGATGCTCTCCGTGCCCAGCACACTCACCCACTGATACTCGACGCCGAAGCCAAGGCCGTGCGAGTACTGCTTGTGTATGCCAGCTTGCAGCGAGTTCATGATGGTGTGGAAGATCGGATCGATCAGATAGGGGATCGGACCCAGGGTCGGAATCGGGCTATTGACGCTCGCGGTCAGCGGCTGGGTGGGATCGATCTGAGCGCTTAAATTCAGAAACGGAGCATAGTTGCCGTTGCCGTTGAAGTTGTTCTGCTTGAGGTTGTGCTGGCCGACGTAACCAACGCGCACCGCAATCTGCCCCTTGAATTGATGTTCCAAAGCCAGATTGTACTGCTCGGTGTAAGGCGTCTTCAGCGAGTGCTCGGCGTTGGTGGCGAGATTGCCGCCGTACGCTCCGGTTCCAGAGAAGGCATTGCTCATGGTGAAGGCGGTTGTTCCGCTCAATGAATTGGTGAACGTCTGGTTGTCGATGAAGGGCGTGCCGCCGGAATTATCGGCCCACATCTCGCCAACATAAGAGGCCGGCAAGAGGTTGAAGTAGATGCCGTAGGCGCCGCGCAGGACAGTGTTGGGCATCAGCTCATACGCAAAGCCCAGACGCGGAGCAAAGTTCTTGGTGTTGCGGCCCAGGAAGCTGAAGGGGTTGTTGGAGATGTTGGCATCCGAAGAGAACGTCAGCAGACCGGCGCTGGAGAGCAGGTTCTTATCGTAGGGGTTGATGGGGATGGTGTATTGCGAGGTGCTGCTGCCGAAGACCACCACCTTGCCCAGCGACGGCGCAAAGAGCGATGCGTCGTTGTAAGGACCGGGTGCAAACCACTGCAGGTCGTAACGGATGCCCATGTTGATGGTCAGTTTGCGCATCGGCTTCCAGTCATCCTGAAGGTAGCCGGCCCACTGGCTGGAAATGTTGCGCGTAATAACCGCAGAGGGAGTTCCCTGCTGAGTCGAACCCGGATATCCCAGCAGAAAGTCGGCAAATGATTCGCCCGAATACTGGCCGGTGAAGCTGAATTGACCGTGCTCCGGAGGATTGGCTGAGACGTTCCAGTGGTTGTCGTAGAGGTAGCTAAAGCCGGCCTTGAGCGTGTGCATGGAGAGAATCCTGGTCAGCGAGGTGTTGATCTGGCCGACCTGCTCCAGGTCATGAGAACCGGATTCGCCCGTGCCGGTAATGCCATCGCCAAATTTAAGATGCGGCGCGCCCTCGATGGGCTGCGCTGCAAGGCCGGGAATGATCGACTCCCACTTGGTGCCGACATTCTGCGGAGCGCGGTAGATGGGCAGGTGGAAGAAGGATCCGTTGCTGTCCAGAACCATCGACGGCGAGAAAGTGTGCGTCCAACCGAGGATGGCATTGGTATTCTTCTCGCCGTCGCCGGAACGTCCGCCCTGCAGGCTGTCGGTACCGACGGTGGGGCTGGGGCCGTAATTGGCGTGCAGGAAGGTGCCGCGAATCTGATCGTTGGGCCCGATCCTATGATCAACGTGTACCGCGATGCGATCTGTAGTGTTGGTATAAGGAACCAATTCGCTACAGTTGCCTGGGCCCCAAATGGTCACGGTAGCGCACGGCAGCAACTTGGTCATCAACGCCTGCGAAACCGAACTGATGTTCGTGATTTGATTGTTCGTGAAGGCGTTACCGGTGGCGGGATTGATGATGGGAGCGAATCCGGCGAAGTTGCCGCTGCGCATTGCCGCGGTGGGCTGCCTGGTGGTCTTGGAGGCCGACTGCTGCAGCCGGAAGCCCTCGTAGGAGAAGAAGAAGAAGCTGCGGTCTTTGCCGTTGTAGAGATGCGGAATCGAGATCGGACCGGCTAAGTTGCCGCCGAACTCGTTGCGCTCGTATGTGGGACGGGCGCCGGAATGGCCATCTTCCTTGGCCGAGGTGCCTTTGGAGCGGTTGTACTCCAGCAATTCGCCATGGTACTTGTTGGTGCCGCTGGCGCTGACCACAATAAGCTGAGTCTGCTGGCCAAACTCGGCCGGAGAGCCGGTTGCGATCACCTTGAACTGGGAGATGGCGTCGAGCGATGGGACTTCAGGCTCGGCGCGTTGAATCGTGATTTCGGTATTGGAGACGCCGTCCAGCGTGCTGCCCAGACCGCCGTAGGCGTTGCGGCTGCCGGTGCCGGCGGCAAAGGTCTCGCCGCGGGTGGCCATCTGATCCTGCGCGCCCACGCCCTGGATTCCAGGGGCTTGAGCAATCAGGCCCATCAGGCTGAGACGGCCATTCAACGGCGCGCTCTGGATGGCTTCGCCGTCGATAACCTGACCGACCGACGAATCTTCGGTCTGGATGGTGGGCGGCGCGCTGGTGACCACAATTGTCTCACCTGTCGAGCCAACCTGCAGTTGCGCGTTGACCAACTCGATCTGGTCGATCTGCAGCGTGATGCCGCTCTGCTCGGAGGCCTTGAAGCCGGCCTTCTCGGCCTTTACGCTGTAGTTGCCGGGCTGCAACTGCGGAACCTTGTAGGAGCCGAGATCGGAGGTCGTGACGGTGTGGGTGGCGTTGGTGTCCACATTGCGAACGGTGACGGTTGCACCGGCGACGATTGCTCCGGTGGCGTCTGTCACCGTGCCGGTAATGGTGCCGGTAATACCCTGGGCAAACGAGCCGAGCGGCATCGCCAGGGCAAGCACGAGTAGCAGGCTGACAAAGAGTGAGGAACGTAGCGTGCAGGCTGCTTCCCGCAAGCACCGTAGCCGCTTGGAACCAAGTCGTATTTCAAAACCGAAATTCATTGCTGCCTCCATATGCAGATTGGTTCAATACCTGGTTGATTTTATCCATCTGATCGATTTGTCGCATGTTTGATCTGGCGACGATGCTCGAAGGAGAGGATGGGATGCCGCCGCCGCATCAAAATCCGGCGGATTACGTTAACCAAGTATTGGAGGCCAACGTAGAGCAATCAAGTATTTTCACGGTGCTGAAATGTTATTCACCGTGAAATTGATGCAAGCTGTTTTAATGGAATAAGTTACAGTAATATAGTGGCAGATTGTTATCGGAGTTTGTGCCAGCAAATAATGACAGGGTGATGAGAATCTCCGCCAAGATTCTGGGTAGACAATAGCAATTCGAAATTCGGCACATGCGTAGCATCCGCGCCGATCTCCTTCAAAAACGAAGCAAACGCACTACTGGTCAAAAACTCCGCGCCGGCTTCAGTCCCTGCTTTGCTGGTGCCTTCAACCAGCAGCGTATGCCCCTGTCCGTCTAGGCTTGGCACATAAGCGACTACGCCATAGGACTGGCTGGTCTGGTTCTCGACATAAAGGGCTTGCTCGTGTTCTCCCGGAGCGCGATTGCGCACAAAATCATGTCTAATCGTCCAGTCGTAATCGATGTCGAAGTGAACAGCGGTGCTAAAGAGTGCGACCCACGGATTGGCCATCGATCCGCCAATCAACACGGAATTGCTGTCTTTCAATTCCTTCAAATTGAGATCGCGCGCGTAGCGGATGTCCGGCTGGACGTTGGCCGCCTGGGAAACCCGCTCCAGTCGTGCGACCAGGTTGAGATCGGCCATATTGGTGTACTGGCTGGCCGCGATATACTCCCACATTTTCGAACTTTCCCGTGAAGAGTCCTTCAAGTAGTTTTTATTGATATAGGTGGACAGGGAGACGGAGTGCCCGTTCAATTCTTCCATCAGCACCAAGCTGCTGTCTGCCGGAACAATCAACACCGGCCTATGGGGATCGAAGATGGAAGACCAGAAACGGTTGACCGATGTGTCCCCCGCATTCTGCGCGGCTTGTTGAGCGTTCTGCTTCCAGTAAAACGCGACTGCGGCGAGTAAAAAGAGGAGCAGTAAAGCCGCGGCAATGATTCCGGCAACGCGAAAGCGCCTGGCGCCTGACAGGGTATCGTTCGTGCCAGTCACGGATTGACCGGACAACGCCGGGCTGGTCGACGAGGGGATCGAATGGCGCGCCTGCCGCTCGAAGGAAGGGTGATAAGACCCCTTGGGAATCAGCAACACCAGGCTCTCCTGAGCTCCAACGGTGTTGAAATACTCTTCCAATCGCTGCCGCAGAAAACGCGCCTGCGAGCGCACAATGCTGTCATCGCCGACGTGATAACCGGGAGCCCGCTGGAAGACGATCGTACCGATTCTCTGCTCGTTGACGGCGTCGGCGTGTCCCTTCCACTGCTCCTCGCAGATAAATTTCAGGAACGCGGAGAGGCGACCAGATTTGCGGAAGAGTTCAGAGGCAAGAATCCGTGTCACCAACTCCCTTTGTTCCGCTTGATCTAGCATCCACGATGGCGCGCCAACTCGCTCTTCCATGCCTAAATAATACTGCTTTCGGATCGGTTCACTGTGAAAAACAGCAATCAAGCCGTGAAATACGTTGATATGCGCAAGATAAGCCCTCATGTTAGATACACCCCGTCACGGGGATAATTCTTTTTCGAGGGTGCCACCCGATGAAGCCGGTCTTTCTGCTTAGCGGAACTCTTCTTCTCTCTCCGCTGGTTCTGCTCAGCCAAAGCGCTCCGCCGCTTACGGATCAAGGATCTCAAGCGGTCCTCTACCGGATGGTCAACCCCAGCCTGGACAAACCCAACGAACCCTTCTCCTATGCCAGCCGCTCGACCGATCAGATTTCCGTGATGCACTCGCCCTCCGGCGCGGAGATCACGCCTGAGGGTTCGCTCTACACCGGCTTTGGAGAACTGGTCTTCTTCGCAGGCATAGACCGGGAACCGGTGACGCAGCGGATTCGCACCCTGGAGAAGGACTACCTGCCAATCGTCTCCTATGAAATCGAGCACGATCAGCTCCGCTATCGATTCACCTTCTTCGCTGCGTCGCTTGGGGCCGAGCAAAGCGGAGCGGACGTGGTGAACTTCGTGCGCGTGACGATCCAGAATCCAACCGGCGAAGCCCGGCGCGGGTTTCTGACGGCTGCATGGCGGTATCAGGGAAACCAGACAACGACTTTCCACACCGGCGACAATCGCTTTCGACGGCCTGTGACCGGAAATCGCGTGGGCGGTTACCAGCAGCCCGGCGAAATCTTCCGTCCCGATTCAGTTTACGCCGTTCAGGGAAACGCCTACCTGCGAGATCAAAAAGCCATCTACTTTTTTCCTCAAGCGGATCGAATGTACCTCTCTCCGTCTTACCGGGACTACTACAACCGGACGGAAACGGCGGATGCAGCCCCGACGGTTCTGCCGACGACTCCGATGGCCGCGGCAGAGTATGAGTTGCTGCTTGCTCCGGGAGAGGAGCGCGCGCTGGACTTCAAGGTGCCGCTGCTTCCGGTAGCCGTCGGCGACCCCAAGCTCCAAGCCATCGATCAGGCGCAATTCGACGAGCGAAAAGCCAAGGTGGTTGCGTTCTGGGATGCGATTCTGGCCAGGGGTATGAAGATCGAAACCCCGGAAGAGAAAGTGAACCAGGTCTTCAAAACCAGTTTGGTAAACGATTTGATGTCGCTGAACAAAATCGGCAACGACTATGTGCAAACCATCAATCAGCTTCATTACCACGGCTTCTACCTGCGCGACTCAGCGGATTTTGTTCGCATGTACGACACCTCCGGCTACACGGAGATCGGCCGCCAAATCGTGAATTTCTTCGCCTCCAGACAGCAGGACGATGGCAATTTTCTCTCCCAGCCGGGCCAATTCGACGGCTGGGGCGAGGCGCTCTGGACCTATGGCGAACATTACCGCATGACGCACGACAAAGCCTTTGCCGACGAAGTCTATCCCCGCGTGCAGCACGCCGTCTTGTGGCTGCAAGATGCCATGGCCGCCGATCCGCTGCACATTCTGCCGTCAACCGACGTACGCGACAACGAATATATTCCCGGTCATCTGACCGGCTACAATTTCCTCGCCCTCGACGGCCTTCAATCCGCCATCCTCTTGGCCCACGATCTGGGGCACACCGAGGATGAGAAGCGCTTTCGCACGCTGGAGCAGGAACTGCGCAGGAACTTCATGAAGCAGCTCGATGCGGCAACAGAACGCACCGGCGGCTACATTCCGCCCGCGTTGGATGGAAACATGGGCGGCACGGATTGGGGCAATCTGCTCTCGCTGACGCCGGAACAGCAGCTTTCGCCCTTCGATCCGCGGGTTACCGCTACCCTGAAAGCGACCCAAGCAAAGTATGCCGAGGGGCTGATGACCTATCGGCAACCGGATCAGGGAACCTATCTACACCACTATCTGACCATCAAGAACACCCTCACGGAACTGATTCGCGGAGATCAGCAGCAGGCGATCCGCGAATTTTACGCCATCCTGCTGCATACCAGTTCGACCCATGCCGGATGGGAGTATTCGATTCGCCCTTGGGGAGATCGCGACTTCAGTGGAAACCTCGCCCCGCACGGCTGGTTTGCCGCCGAGTATCGCAACTTGCTTCGCAACATGATGGTACGCGAAGAAGGATCTAGCCTGCATCTGCTCTCCGCTGTTTCGCCGGAATGGATTGAGCCAGGCAAAGCAATCGAAGTGGAAAACGCCGCCACCTACTTTGGCAAGATCGGTTTCATCCTCAGGATCGTATCCACCACCGAAGCCAAAATGGAGATTCATTTCGCATTCGATCGTGGTTATGAACCGAAACAGATTGTGCTGCATCTGCCGTGGTTCCTGAATGTCACGTCGGCATCCGCCGACGGCAAGCCTGTTCCGATAACATCGGGTTCGATTGAGCTTGAACCTGCAACCAGGGAAGTAACTTTGAACTGGGTTCGCCGCTCGCTGCCGCCGGACATGCCAATCAGCTATGCGGATGCCGTGGAACGTTACAAACAGGAGTACAAAGAGCGCTACGAGCGCAGCACCGCAGGCAAGCAGCAATGAGACTACTGAGTGGAAGCCGGCGTTGCCAGGGACCGATGGAACAAGCGAGCATGATGCCAGACCGTACTACTGCAGAACCTGTTGAACCTTGGATGTTCATAGAAATGCGGGAGCAGCCTCTGGCTCTTGCGACTACGCTAAAGCACTACGTACAATCCGGGCGTTTCATCGATTCAGAAGTCGATAAAGTCATTCAGTGGCTTGGATGCGGCAAACGCGTCCTCTTTCTCGCCAGCGGCTCCAGCAGGCACGCGTCTCTGGTGGGCGCGCGATGGTTGAAAGACACAGCCGGACTCGATGCCGACATCGAGTTCTCGAGTGAATACTTGTATCAGGACGAAGCTGTTCTGCCTGAGTGCCCGGTGATTGTTGTCTCGCAGTCGGGAGAAACTGCCGACACGCTGAAAGCGTTGCGCCGGGCCATCTCGCTGGGCCGCAACACGATCGCCGTAACCAACGTCGCGGACTCCTCCACGGCCAAGGAAGCTATGGCGTCCATGCCGTCGCTCGCCGGCCGGGAACGCGCGATTCCAGCCACCAAGAGCTTTACCTGCCAGTTACTCGTGCTGCAACTCATCGCATTGATTGCGGCAAGCATCCGGGGAACGCTTCCCGATGAGGATGTTACCGCGCGACTATCTCAGATCGAGACGCTGCCGCAGAGCATCGAGGAACAGTGGGCCGGATGGAATGAGCTTCTGCCGACCATTGCTTCGCAAACCAGCGCCGCGCATAGCTTTCTGTTCATTGGCCGCGAAACGCATTATCCCATTGCCTGCGAAGGCGCGCTCAAGCTGAAGGAGTCCTCCTATGTTCCCGCCGAGGGTTATCCCAGCGGCGAACTCAAGCATGGCCCCAACGCTCTGGTAAGTGATACTGTTCCCATCGTCATGCTCTGTACCGTCGATCACTCGGACGTAGGCTCTGTTCTACGCTATGAGAAATCCATCGCCTTGTTGAAAGACATGAAAGAGCAAAGCGCATTCATCATTGTTGTGGCAAACAACGGCGACCGGGAAGCCGGCTCGCTTGCTTCCTTGGTCATTCCTATTCGCGTGAATGCTGAGCTGCTGCTGCCAATGATAGAAATCATTCCGCTTCAATTGTTCGCATATTATGTGGCGCTGAGTCGCGACGTGAATGTCGACAGCCCGCGAAACCTGGTCAAAGCGGTTTTGAAGGAATAACTGTGGCCATTTTTCTTGCTATCGATGCCGGGGGCACCAAAACCGAGTTTTTACTGGGCGACGGCGCGTGCCAGCTTGGCCGCGCGCGCGCGCGCAGCATCAAGCGCATCCGAGTAAGCGAGGCCGAAGCGATCCAGCATCTGGATGATGGCCTGCTGCAGTTGACAATTGCTTCTGGAGTTACACTCGATCAAATCAGTTGCACCTGCGTTGGAACCGCGGGAGAAACCGTGCCGCTCGTGGTTCAATGGCTGCGCAAGTCTTTGTCCGAGCGCGTGGCCGGAGAGCTTGTGATCGTTGGAGATGTAGAGATCGCATTGGATAGCGCATTCGGGGATGATCCTGGAGTATTGATTCTGGCCGGAACGGGATCGAACGTGGCTGGGCGCGGCAAGAACGGCGAGATAGTCAGGGCAGGCGGCTGGGGTCCGGCCCTTGGCGATGAAGGATCAGGCTATCGTATTGGCCATCGCGCCTTGCAAGCCACCGTCAGGGCTATCGATACAGGCCGGTCGACCGAACTCTTTCATGCTGTTTTGAATGAATGGAAGCTGGATAGCATCCATGACCTGGTTGAGTTTGCGAATTCCCGACCGTTTCCTGACTTTTCTTCGCTCGCGCAGGTTGTTGCGCAGGCGGCTGGGAACGGCGACTCATTGGCGATGGAGATTCTCGAAGCCGAGGGCCTCGCACTAGCGGAAGTCGCATTGATTGTCTTGCGCAAGCTTCAGGCTGAACCGGAGCAGGCGCAATGGCTTCCTCGTTGCGCCGTGGCGGGAAGCATTCTGGAAAAGGTGCTTCCCGTGCGGCGCGCCTTGCAGTCGGCGCTGAATCGCGCTTTGGGTAATGTCGAGATAAGTTCGGCTCCAGTAGATCCCGTGGCAGGTGCGCTGTGGCGTGCGCGTAAGCAGTTTCATTTCATGAGTGACTCCGCGTAAATGGTCTTGCGCAAAGACGGTATATGTGAGCCCCACCTTATAACATTGCGCGCCAGCCGCGAGAACGGCGATGCTGCGATGACGACTACGCATTCTGCCGGCAACACCCCCGCACAACACCGTTACAACGTCTTTCTCCTGTTTATTGTCGGCTTGGGTGGCTTGCTTTGTCGGAGTTGATGCCCACGCGCATCCGTTCCAACGGCATGAGCATTGCCTTGGTCATCAATCAATTGGTTTCCACGATGCTAGCCGGGATATTTCTTCCTTTTGTCAGCAAGCATGGCTACTCGTCCATGTTCTTCTTGTTTTCTTGATTCACGGTCGTGTACTTTTTGGTTGCGGCCTTACTTCTCCCTGAGACCAAAGGAAATACGCTGGAAGAGGTTGAAGAGTATTTCGAGGCCTCCGCTCGCTGATGCTCGCTCCAAAGCGGAATAATCATGTTCTGCGCCTTGAAGAGAAGTTGTCGGGTTAGGGACTTGCGCGGTATCTGCGTCAAGCGCGATCCGTTTCCAGCCCCTTCCCATAGGGGCTGCTCGTGAGGGTTTCCCGCAAGCAGCCCTGTGAGTTTCCTCGAAGGGGTTATGTGTTGTGTCAGGTGACGTCCACTTTCGGATATCGCTACTCCGTCGCTGCCATCTGATGATCCAACTTCGCAGGGGAATTGCATTTGGAATTTTGTTGAACCAGCGTTGATACTTCCGGCCATCGGGCGCGGCGTGAAATATTTGCTGAAGAGTTCAAGCTATGTTCTGCAAAGAAACTTTGGATCAATTTTCATCCCGCTGGAAGGGGTTGGAAGACTCGCGTAGCGGCCATGCCAGTCTCTATGATTTCTATGAACTACTGATGATCGCTTTGTGCGCGGTGCTATGTGGTGGCCAGGGCGCGGTGGACATGGCGCTATTCGCGGAGGCCAAAGAGCCTTTTCTGCGCGGCTTTCACAAGTTGGAAAACGGTGTGCCGAGTCACGATACCTTCAGCCGTCTATTTCGCAATCTCGATCCAGATCAGTTTCGCGCCTCATTTCAGCAGTTCATGGTGCAATTATCCTCCCAGTGCCAGGGGGTTATAGCCATTGACGGGGAGGTTTTGCGGTGTTCGTTTGATCATGTGTCAGCGGCAAGTCGGCCCTGCATATGGTCAGCGCGTGGGGCTGCGAGCAACGACTGGTACCGGTGCAAATTGCTACCGACGCCAAGTCGAATGAGATTACCGCGGTGCCAGAATTGCTGGAGATGTTATTGCTGAAAGGCACCATCGTGACCACCGACGCGCTCATGCGTGGTCGAGATCCGACAGACGGAGGACGATCTTCCGATAAGTGGACTTTGACTTCTTTCTGCGCATACTGGAAACGTGCATTGGCGATTTATCAACAACCGAAATTCCTTTCTGGCGACACGGACGTTCTATATATAAATATCGGTTTTTGGGAAGGAGACGGATGGCCTGCCTTGGCAACAGCCGCCGGGGTTTGAACCCCTTTCCTACACCATATATGTCTATTATTATCAATAACAAACACATTATTTGATCTTTTATTCGACCGTCTGCAGCGCGTCTTTTGCTAAAGTCAGTGTTCACGAAAACTATGTTTCCATGTAACCAGCTCCAATAGTTTAGGAACGCACTGTTTACCACTACTGAGCTTTAGTTTCTAGTTTGCCCGTCATATGCCAGGAGCACCGCCTCGACTTTGAGGAAACCGATCGAGAAGTCGGCATCCTGGACTCCATAAATGCCACCGCATCCAAAGTGAATCCCGCATAATCCAACTTTAGTCGGATTCAAGTTGCATTCGGACGGAGTAGCATGCGATTCGTTGGTATGGGATGTACCCATTGATCCACTGCCGTCAGGCGGGTGCACGTGCCAACAGGGGAAGGAATGTATCGAAAGTCTGAAAATCAGGAGTGCCAGAGAAAGGAAATTCACATGAAAAATGCTACCCACAGGATTGCAATTGGAGTGACATTAACCCTGGTGTTACTGCTTACAGCAGCAGCGGCGCGGGCGCAGAGCAACGACGCAACCCTGACGGGGACCGTGGTCGACAAGACCGGCGCCGTCATTCCGCACGCCAGGATTGTCGTTACCGAAGAAGCTTCGGGCGTAACCCGTTCTACCGCAAGCGACGAACACGGCTTTTTCTCGTTGATCGGCGTTCCGGTGGCAACCTATGACGTAGAAGTATCGGCAACAGGCTTCAACAGCCTGCGCCGTAAGGGCGTCGCCGTCCACATTAACGACCAGATCGAGTTGAAGGGCATTGTGCTGACCGTGGCCGGGACCAGTGTCTCGGTGGTGGTCACAGCCGAAGCCACCGAGCTGACGCCGATCACGACGGGCGAGGTCAGCTACACCATCACCGATACGCAACTGCACAACATGAACCTGGAAAGCCGCAGCGCCATCGAGCTGCTGGGCCTGGTTCCCGGCTCGGGTAACACCGGCAACTGGAATGGGGCTGCTTACAACGGAAACCAGGCCGGATTCACCCAGAACGCCAGCGCCTTCACGGTCAACGGCAACCGCTTCGACCAGGTACAGATAGTGAGCGACGGTGCATCGGTCACCGATCTGAACACAGCGGGCGGCGCGTCGGTTACCCCCAACGTGGAGATGATCTCCGAACTGAAGGTTGAATCGGCGGCATACTCCGCCGCGCAACCCAACGGCCCCATCGTGGTTACTACGGAAACCAAGGCTGGCGGTCGTGACTTCCATGGCGAAGCATATATGAGCGTCCGCAACTACAACATGGACGCCACCGACTGGCAAAACCTCACCAATGGCCTGCCGAAATCGCAGACCAGTCTTTACTATCCGGGCTTCAACCTGGGCGGGCCGGTGCTCTGGCCGCGCGTGAGCAGGGACCACCAGAAGCTGTTTTTCTTTGTCGCCACCGAGATTGCCCAGCAGCATGTGGATCAGAACGTGCGCTATGCTACTGTGCCCACAGCCGCTACGTCGCCGGGCGCCGGCGGTCACAGCATGCGCAACGGCGACTTCAGCAATGTGTGGGATATGGACCTGTCGAATGCCGCCAATAGCTATGAGTATTGGCCGGTTTCGACGTATCCATGCGGCAGCGGCCTAAGTTACTGCAGCGGCAGTGGCATTATCGCCCCCGGCTCTATCGATCCGGCCGGCAAGATACTGCTCAACGCCTTTCCATTGCCCAACGTCGATCCCCTCTTGCATGCCGGCAACAACCTGATTACGGACTTCACCACCTCCAATCCGCGTAACCAGGAGATTCTGCGGATGGACTACGCCATCAGCGACAACGTTCACCTCTTTGGCCGCTACAACCACGAGAACGAAAGCGTTCCCTGGCCTTATGGACCGTATAACCAGTGGAACCAGGTTCCCTATCCCGCCGCGCAGACGGGCAAGAACGCATCGAATTCGGCGAATTTCACGCTGACCAACGCGCTAACTCAGTCGCTCACCAACGAGGGGTCGTTAGGCTACACGCGGTTCTCGCTCGAAGAGATGCTCGGCAACCTGGGCGCCGTCTCTCGCACTGCGCTTAACTATCCCTATGCCAATCTCTTCACCCCGTCCAGCGGATTGATTCCGAATGTTGACTTTGAGGGATCAAGCCAAATTAACAACGATCAGTTGTACATCAACGGCGGCGAAGCTCCGCCGTACCTTGGCGCGCAGAACAACTACACCGTCAACGACAGCCTGACCAGGCTCAAGGCCAAGCACTTGATCAAGGTTGGCTTCTATGGCCAGTTTGGACGCTATAACCTGCTCACCACGGGCAACGACAACGGTTCCATCAGCACACAAAGTTATACCGGAGTTACCGGCAACGACTGGGCCGACCTGCTGATGGGCTATGTCTCCGGGTTTACCCAGAGCAGCGCCAATATCAAGGCGGGCATGGAAGAAAAACGTTTCGACTTCTTTGCCCAGGACACGTGGAAGGCATCCACGAAGCTGACGCTGAACTACGGGTTGCGCGTGGATCACATTGGCTCGTGGTTCGACCGCGGCGGGCGCATAGCCATCTTCAACCCAGCAGCCTATGTGGCGACTGCGACGCCCAATTACACCTCCTACACCGGGATTCAGACCCATGCTACGAATTCCAGCGTTCCATACTCCGGCTCCAAGCCGTTGGGATTCCAGTGGGCGCCTTCGGTGGGTTTTGCCTACGATCTCTCCGGAAGCGGCAAAACAGTGGTGCGGGGCGGCTTCGGCACCAACTACTACATCGATCCCGGAACAAACTCCTTCTCGGCCATCGAGGCGCCACCCAACTTCAAGGTGGTCACTTTTTGGGCCAGCTCGGGCAGTCCTTATACGCTTTCCGGCTTATCGGCGTTGAACTACACCACCGTCGTTCCCACGGTGTGGGGCACGGCCAATGCCACCGACCATCGCGCCCCGGTCACTTACTCCTGGAACCTGGCCGTCTCCCACGCATTTCCATGGGCCAGCAAAGTCGAGGTAAATTATGTGGGCAACTCGAGCCACAACCTGGTCGGCTACGGCAAAAAGAATGTTGTGCCGGAAGGCGCGGAGACCGGTCCTTGGTACGGAACCTGGTATGACGATTATCAGACTCCCTATCTGCGCCCCTATCCGGATTATGGCGACATCGGAACCCTTTACCACAATTTGGATTCCAACTACAACGCACTGCAGTTGACTGTGACTCGGCAGAAGGGATGGTTGAACTACTGGGGCAGCTATACCTACGGAAAGTCGCTGGCTTACAACGCCGAGGATCCCTATGTGATGAAGCGCTGGTACGGGCCGACACCTTTCGACCGCTCGCAGATTCTCAGCTTCTCCTACTACCTGACCCTTCCTTCCGCCGGCAAGCACCTGGGCAACCATGCGGTGGTGAATGGCATCGTCGACGGGTGGCACGTATCGGGTCTCTTCCAGGCCATGCCCGGCGGGCCAATCGGCAACAACTTCGGATCGGAATACGCCGCAAATCGCAATGTGATCGGCATTTGGGGAACAGTCTCGACTCCGGCACTTCCGGGAGGAACCAATACCAATGTCTCGCTCTCCACAAACGGCGGCGCATTTACGGATGGAACACCGGACGAAACCGTGGTGCCCAAGATGATCTGCGATCCGCGCAAGGGCCTGGCGAAAAACCAGTACTTTAACCCCGCCTGCTTCGTTGCGCCATCCTATATGGCCAACGGAACCTACCGGTTGCCTTACATCCATGGACCGGCCTACATCAACGACTCCACCGGCATCTTCAAGACCTTCGGCCTGGGCGCAAGCCGCAAGCTGGAGATTCGCGGCGAGGTCTTCAACCTCTTCAACCATCCGTGGAACGAATTTCTCGCCTCGGATAGCAGAATGTACATGGGCTTCAGTGCCGCCGGAGGCGCGACCACCACGCCCAGTGCCGGTACATCTGACAACAAGACCGGCCATCGCCAGATTCAACTGGCGGCCAAGTTCTACTTCTAACCAATCTTCCGGCGGTGAGCCGGAATATAACCGGGCAGCGGAAAGTGTGATCCTTCCCGCTGCCCTGCAATCAACGGGAAACTGTCATGCGTTTTCGTCTCCAACTCGCCGCGATATTCAGTTCGCTTTTGGGCATTGCTGCTCCGGCGTTGGCGCAGCAGTATGCCATCGGCGCTGACGTTTCGTTTCTGGCAAAGTGCGAGCGGGACGGGATGGTCTTCAAAGAGAACGGCCAGCCCAAGGATGTGCTGGCTATCCTGCGCGAGCATCAATACAACTGGGTGCGCCTGCGACTCTTTCACGATCCCGCGGCCAGCGCCGATAAGTTGCCCAACGATCTGACTTATACCCTGGCCCTGGCCAAGCGCGCCAAAGCGCAGGGATTTCACCTTCTCCTTGATCTGCATTACTCCGACAGTTGGGCCGATCCTGATAAGCAGCCCACGCCTGAAGCATGGAAGAAGCTCAAACACAAGCAGCTCGTCGATCAGGTCTTCAGTTACACGCGCGACACGATTTCCACCTTTGCCCGCGAAGGCGTCATGCCGGAGATGGTGCAGGTGGGCAACGAGATCACCCACGGCATGTTATGGCCGGACGGCAAGCTCCCGGATAACTGGGATAATTTTGCTGACTTGCTTAAGGCGGGGATTCGCGGCGTTGACGCCGGCCGCGGAGCGCAGCCCTTGCCACGCATTCTGCTCCAAATCGAACGCAGCGGCGACTATGACGCGGCTGTCTGGTTCTTCGACAATCTGATCGCCCATCATGTTCCCTTCGACGTAATGGGCCTTTCCTACTATCCTCGCTGGCACGGCGGCATCGATAAGCTGCGTGGCAATTTGCACGATCTGGCGCTGCGCTATCAGCGTCCCATCATCATAGTTGAGACCGCCTATAACTGGACCCCCGGCGACTTTATCGGCAAGAAGTCCGATTTTCCGGAAAGTCCGGAAGGGCAGGAGGATTTTCTTCGCGCAGTCGACGCTGCCGTGCGCGCGATTCCGCATGGGCTCGGTCAGGGCGTCTTCTGGTGGGAGCCCGCCGCAGACGCTGAGTTGCGCGGACGAAGTTTCTTTGACAACGACGGCAACGTCCTGCCGGTGATTCATGCGCTGGAAGACAAACACCAGCAGTAACACTGCATGTGTGGGGGGGTAGTTTAGTTCTTCTCTGTTGATTGGAAATGCAAGCTTTGAAAGGTATGTACGTTATGCGCCATTTTGCGATTTCTTCATTTGTGTTCGTCTTTTCATGCTGCCTATGCGCGCAGCAGCCTGTTAATCGCCTGGTTTTTGACGCTACGGCTTCCCATGACGCACCCAGGCCTGTTCCCACGCAACTTGGCAGTAACCGCGCGCCTGACGGAAGTACGATCACCGTCAATAGCCAGTACCTGATGAGAGACGGCAAGCCCTGGATCCCGGTCATGGGTGAGTTTCACTTTACGCGTTATCCGGAATCTTATTGGGAAGAAGAGATTCTCAAGATGAAGGCCAGCGGCGTAGATGTGATTTCAACCTACGTCTTCTGGATTCATCACGAAGAGGTTGAAGGTCAGTTTGATTGGAGCGGCCAGCGTAATCTGAGAAAATTTGCCGAATTGTGCGCCAAGCATGGAATGTTGCTGTATCCGCGCATCGGTCCCTGGGCCCATGGAGAGGTTCGCAACGGCGGACTGCCTGACTGGGTGCTCAGCAAGAGCGCGGTGCGCTCCAATGATCCCGTTTATCTTGCCGAAGTAAAACTGTTCTATGCGCAGATCGGGCAGCAGCTTCATGGGCTGCTTTGGAAAGACGGCGGGCCGGTTATCGGCATCCAAATCGAGAACGAGTATGCGGCGCATGGTCCGGGAGAAGGGCGCGAGCATCTGGCTGCGCTCAAGGGCCTGGCCATCGACAGCGGTCTTGATGTGCCCCTGTATACCGTAACTGGCTGGGACAATGCCGTGATTCCGGAAGATCTTTTCCTGCCCGCCTATGGCGGCGGCTATCCCGACGCTCCGTGGGATGAAAGCACGCAAGTCCTTCCTCCCGCCGATGTTTATTCCTTCCGCTTCGTCAGCCGCGTGGCCGCCAATATGGGCGCTATCAACAGTAACTCCGCGGCTGTCATCCGGCACGACGCCGAACTGCGCGCCGAAACGCCATTTCTTACCGCGGAGGTTGGCGGCGGCATCGAGGATACTTATCACCGCAGACCGGTATTGGCAACGGGAGATGTGCCGGCGACAATTCCTGTGATGATTGGCTCGGGAGTCAATCTCCTCGGCTATTACATGTACCAAGGCGGAGAGAATCCGAACGGACGGCTAACCACGCTCCAGGAGTCACAGCGCACCGGTTATCCGAACGATCTCCCCGTCAAGGGTTACGACTTTCAAGGACCGCTCGGCGAGTTCGGCGAAATGCACGCTGAACTGCGCGAGTTGAAGCTCGACAACTATTTTCTGCAAGACTATGGCGCGAAGATTGCTCTCGCGCGAGCCGTTGCACCGGACCGGCAGCCAAGCGGCCCGGCGGATTTCTCGATTCTACGCGCCTCGGCCCGGATGGATGGGCAGAGCGGCTTTCTGTTTGTCAATAATTACATCCGCGAGCGGGAGCTTTCTTCACGGCCTGGAGCGCAGTTTGAAATTCATGTTCCCGGCAAGACGCTGCTTGTTCCATCCAAGCCCATCACCATTCCGGCTAACAGTTACTTCTACTGGCCAATTAATCTCGATCTCGATGGCGTTACGTTGCGCTATGCGACTGCCCAGCCAATTTTGAAGATACATTCCAGCGGCGAGACGTATGCCTTCTTCAAGGCAATTCCTGGCATTGACGCGGAATTTACGTTTCTGGATGCAGACCGCTCAGCGATCCATGCGGAACGAGGCACACTTTCCCAGGCAGGCGACACGCTGTACGTGCGAGACGTTGAGCCGGGATTGAGCACGGCAATTACGATTCAGGCCAACAGCGGCCTTACGCACATCGTGCTCCTCAGAGCGGAGCAGGCAGAAAATCTTTGGAGGGTGAACATCGCCGGAAGCGAACAACTGATACTGACCGAGGCCCAGGTTTACAGCAACGGCTCGCAGATTATTCTGCGGCAAATTGGCGAATCGCATTTTAGCGCGGCCTTCTTTCCTGCCGGCAAGTTCACTGCCGGCAACACAGCAGCCATAACCGGGGAAGGTAAGCAGGCGGGACTCTTTCAGTATCTGGATTTGCGCGTTCCAGAACGAAAGGTGGCGCTTCAGCTGACGCAAACAAGGACTGTGGGCATAGCGCCTTCGCCTGTGTTGGGCCCGAAGGCGCCGTGGCGGCATTGCTCCGTGGTCATGGCTCCAGACGACTCCAACTTCAGTCAGGCAGGTGAATGGAAGGTTGTAGTTCCTCAAGGCGCGCTCGAGGGGCTCAGCGATCTCTATCTCAAGGTCCATTATCAGGGCGACGAAGCTCGCTTGCTCAAGGACGACCGTCTGCTCACCGATAACTTTTTCAATGGAACAGAGTGGCAAATCGGAATGAAGCGGTTTCTTTCCAGTTCAGCCCCAGCCGACTTTTCGCTTCAGGTATTACCTCTGAGCCAAAAGGCTCCCATCTTCTTCGAACCTGGCAAGCTGCCGAAATTCAGCAAAGACGGCCAAGTTGGAGCCCTGGACTCAGTTGAAGCTCTTCCCGAGTACGAGGTTGACTTAACGAAATGATGTGTAACTACAGGTGGATCAACCCGCGCTGCAGCGCGATCACCACGGCTTGGGTACGGTCACTGGCGTCCAGGCGCATCAGAATAACGCTCACGTGGCACTTTACGGTCGCCTCGGTAATTCCCAAGCTGTTGGCAATCTCCCGATTGGACTTTCCCTTGGCCACCAGTCCGAGCACTTCCAGCTCGCGACGACTGAGGCTTGAGTCAGGCATACGCGATGCCAATGCCTTCGACATGGGAGAAGGCAGATAGCGGCCGCCAGCGTGAACCCGTTTCACCGCGTTCACCAGCATCTCCTGGGGCATGCCCTTCACCAGGTAGCCGGCAGCTCCCGCCTCCATCGCCTGAAATATGTCTTCGTCGCCATCGTACGTGGTAAGCACAATGAACCGGGCCTTGGGAGACTGGCTGCGAATGCGGCGGATGGTTTCAACTCCGCTGATGCCGGGCAGCCGCAAATCCATGAGGGTGATGTCCGGGTGATGAAGCGCGTGCAACGTGAGCGCTTCTTCCCCGCTGGCGGCCTGGGCCACCGCCTCCATCTCCTTACTGGATGCAATCAGCGCCGTGATCCCTACCCGCATGATGGGGTGATCGTCAACGATAAGAACGCGAATCGGCGGCATAACCGCATTATAGGTCGTGGTGGGCAGCATGTTCAGCTCCGGCGCGGAGTCATATGGAAGACTGCGTATCATAGGGCGATGGCCGCGCGGGGAATCGTTAACCGTACGCTGGTTCCCTGATGAGGCGTACTTGTAATCTCGAATTTCCCGTTGAACTGGTGTATCCGTTCCTTCATCCCACGCAGTCCGAAATGCTCATCGGAGAAGGCTTTTGAGGCGTCGAAGCCCTGCCCGTCGTCCTTGATCGTCAGTGATAGCGACTCGTCCGTGTAAGAGAGCTCCGCGATAATCTGTTGCGCATGCCCATGCAGAATCGCGTTAAAAACCGCTTCCCGGGCTACCATCATCAATTCATGCGTGGCCGGCAGGCTTATAGGAAAAGGCCTTCCGAGCAGGCGGCAGACCATCTCTACGCCATGCTCTCGTCCAATCCGTTCCCCCATGCGCTCGAGCTCCGTCCCAAGATCAATACTTGCGCGCTCGTCAACCCGCAAATTCCACACTGCCTGGCGGGCCTCATCCACGGTGGTGCGAATCTGCGTGGCGGCATAGTCAATCATGTGTGCTTTTGACTCGCTGTCCTCCACCTCGCCGCTGGATACGGCCTCGAGCAACGCGGAAATGCTGACGCAGCCCTGGATGAGCGTGTCGTGCATCTCGCGCGCCAGCCGCGTTCGCTCTGCCAACACGGCATTGAAGCGGTCGTGAATCTGCTTCATCCGCACCTGATACGCGAAGATAGAAAGCAGCGCCGCCAGCAGCGCGCAGAGTGCTACAAACCACGGCGTCCGGTAGAAATAGGGCCGCTTGATAAATTCAATCGAGGCGCGAGCCGCATGATCCGGATGATCTGTCTCCCAGGTTTCCACAAGAAATGTGTATCTTCCGGCGGGAAGATTGGTGTAGGTCGCCTGCCGCTGTTGCGCGCCAGCATAAGTCCAGTTGTGGTCATATCCGTCGAGCTTGTAACGAAAGTGCAGGCCATCTTGCGAGCGTAGCAACACCGGTTCATACCCAATCTCTAAACGGCCGCTGCCTGCATCCATGCTCAGTTTTCCGGTCAGCGGCACCGGCCGTCCATCGACCGTAACCGCGTCGATATTCAAGTTGGAGACTAGCGGACGCTCTAACTCATCCGGTCGGATGCTCCACAACCCCTGGCTGGTGGGAAACCAGGCTTCGCCGCTTTTGGTGAGAGCGCCCGCGGGCTGCGTTCCACCATAAAACTGTGCTGATTTTCCGCCCTCATTGGCGCGAAAGACGCGCAACGAAAGCTGCTGTTGCGCGTCGTTGGCCTGAGCATCCAGTTCGGCGCGGTTGGCCAGCATCACTCCCGCAGGGCCGCTGCACCAGAAATGGCCTTGCATATCTTCAAGAATGGAATAAATGCTGTCGCTGGCCAGTCCGTTGGCCGTGGTGTAGTGAGTTAGCTGGCCACTGCGATAGCGATAAAGCCCGTGCGCGCGTGTGCCGATCCAGATTCCACCATTTATATCCTGATGGAGCGCCCACACCTTCTCGTCGCCCAGTGCGGCGGTCATAGCGTCGTGATAGAACCCTCCATTCCTGTACAAGCTCAGACCGCGCTCGGTGCCGATCCAGATAGTTCCATCCCGGTCTTCCAACAAAGAGCGGATGCTGTTGTAAACCAGTCCATTCTGCGCGGTGAAGTTATGTATGCCTGCTTGATCGAGATGACTGACGCCGTTATCAGTTCCAATCCAAAGAGTGCCGTCCTTTGACTCCAGGAAGACGCGCACAAAATTGTTTACCAGGCCGTCTTGCGTAGTGAAGTGCTTCATTCCGTGGGCAAGAAGATGATAGACGCCGCCGCCGTCCGTCCCGATCCAGAGTGATCCGTCACGGCTGCGCAGCACGTTGCGAACCCGCACGTCGCCCAGTTCCGGAAATTTTACCGGAGTAGCGTGGCCTCCTTGCACATGGACCAGCTGATTGGAAGCGGCCCACAGCGAACCGTCAGTATCCAATGCAACCGTGCCGAAATCCGAGTCGGCGGCCTCGGAGAGGGCTAAAACACGCACCGGCGTGCGGCTGAGGCGCATCATGCCGGCCTGGGTTCCTAACCATAGATCACGGTCGGAATCGGCAAAGATGGAAAGCACGGTGTTGCTGATCAGCGAAGCGGGCGCCTTCAGGCGGGTGACGCGATTGGAGCGAATCCTGAAGATTCCTGCGCCGATAGAGCCGGCCCACAATTCGCCGCTGGGCGTCTCACGCAGCGATCGGATGGTGCCGGAAACTCCCGGAACTGGCTCGAAACGGTCCTGGCCGAGCGGCAGCCGATACAGGCCGCCAACCGTCCCCACCCAGATCACCCCGTCCGAGGTCTGCAAGAAGGACTTCACTTTATTCTTGCTGTCATTGCCGGGCAAAGAATACTCGCGAGACTGGCCGTCTTTCAGGGAGTAGAGGCGTGAGCCGCCCACCCAGATGCGGCCGGAACGGTCTTCCAGCACGGCATGAACGTTGAAGACCGGCAAACCCAGCGGCTTGTCGGCGCGTTCCAGGCGGCCGTTTTTGGCCCAGAACAGGCCATCGTCGGTGGCCACCCACAGCAAGCCCGTGTGATCCTCGGCGAGCGCCCGCACAAAGTCGGCAGTCTGGCCCTGGGCGACGGGATAGGCATGAAATGCGCCATCTCGCCATTCGATCAAGCCGCTGCCGTCGGTCCCGATCCACAGGCGGCCATCGTGTGCAGCTAAAAGGCAAAAGACACTGTTTTCCCTGAATGCCGGCGTATTTTCATGGGCAAACAGGTGGAAGCGCGCACCGTCAAAGCGCAGCAACCCGCCGCTGGTTCCCACCCAAAGATAGCCGTCCGCAGTCTGCGCAAAGGCTTGCACCGTCTCTTCCGGCAAACCATCTTGCGACTGCCAGGATCGAATCGTGTAGTTCCACTCCTCGCTGCCCGCCGTGAGTGTTTCAACGGCCAATTGCTGAGCCTGAACGCTACCGGCAACCAGCGCGAGCTTCCCCAGGCCTGCTAGCACAATCAAATGAAGCAGCAGCCTGACGGCGCATGGAGTTCCGTGCAGCCTCGAGGAAAAGCAAATCGGATGTGGAACGGCGCTCATGTGTCCTCTATCATTCTCGCTCACTGCGTCAAGGGACGAACCCCGACATTCGCCAACCAGCGGTTATCAGCTAAGGAACCTCTGAACAAGTAGCTCTGCGCCAGATACATTCCCTCAGGGGCTATAGCCCGACTTTTGATTTATAGCATTTGCGGCACGACTAAAGTCGTGCCCTTTCAAAACATCGACTTATTCAGAGGTTCCCTCAGGTGGCGCGAAAAAAGGCCCGGACGATTCTCACCGTCCGGGCCTTTTGTTGCATGGTTAGAAGGTGAAGCGGAGGGCGCCTTGGAAGATACGAGGTTGACTGTTCGTTCCGGTGATTACGCCAAAAGTACCTGGGCCCTGATTAACGGTGGACGCCGGGTTGGAGAAGCTCGGATGGTTGGTGGCGTTGAATGCATCCCAGCGGAACTGGAAGATCTTTCCTTGAGTCAGAGCCCAGTTCTTCATGATCGATGCATCAACGTTAAAGACGCCCGGTCCCCAGTAGGCGTTCTTGCCCGTGTCGCCGAAGCCGCACCATCCCGGCGTTTGGTCGTTGCAGGAGACGGGAAGGGTGAAGGCGGCCGGGTTGAAGTAGCCCTTGGCCGGGTTAACCCAATCCCAGTGGCTGCCTTTGCCCATGTTGTTGGCCACGCCCGAAGCGAAATCGGCGCGGTTATTCCACATGCCGACTCCGGGGTCCGTACCCCACTGGCCAATCGAGAACGCGCTGCCTTTCTGCAAGGTGATGATGCCGCTCAACTGCCAGCCGCCAACCGTCTCTTCCATCAGCTTGCCCTTTTCCTTGAACGAGGGGGCATGGTAGATAAAGTTGCTGATCCAGTTAAACGGCATATCCTGGTTGGAGTTGCCGCGGTTCCACTTGGCGCTGATCGGATTGCCCAGCGCCGGATTGCCGAAGGAGACGTTGCTGCTGCTGGCGACATCAATGGTATGCGACCACGTGAAGCTGGACTGCACCTGGAGGCCGTGCCATATGTGTTGATCCAGGCTGACCTGCAGCGAGTTGTAGCTCGCCGTCGCCCAGCTCTGGTCATCGTAGATGTCCCCCAAGTTCGGGTTCACGTAAAACTTTGCCGTATTCGCATACGGCGGGTTCATGTCGATGAGCACCGACAGGTGTTCGGTTTCGTTGCCCACATAAGCCATGCGGAGGGCCGTCGTCGGGGTGAGCTGCTGCTCGACCGAGACGTTCCAGGCATACGTTGTGGGCTGCTTGAAGTTGCGCGCGAAGACCTGGCCGATTTGCTGACCCTTGGGAATGGCAATGGTTTTCGCCGGCTTGTAGGAAAGCGTCGCCCAGGGGAATGTACCTGGGAAGGGGCTTGTCGGATAGGGGGAACCAGCGCCGGAGGCACTCCAGGGGTTATCAAAGGGGATGATTCCACCTTTGAGAGTTGAATCGGGGCAGACGGCAGCGCCGCAGGTGCCATCCCAATCCCATCCCGAGAAGTTGAAGGTGGGGCTGAAGGGGGCGACGTCGGCGGCGTGGTTGTATTCCGAGTACTGCAGCGGACCGGTGAACAAGCCAGCGCCGGCGTGGAAGACAGAGTGCGGCAGTGCCTTGGGCTGCCAGGCCATGCCGATGCGAGGCTCCCAGTAATTGTAGTCGCTGTTCATCAGGGTATTGGGCACGCCGGGGTCGCCGGGGAAGTCGAGTCCCGCGGGAGCGTTGGTATACACGGTGCTTTGCTGGCCGGGCACGCTATTGGCGAAACCGGCGAAGCTATTCGCGCCGGGGATCCAGGCTGCGCCGCGGTTGCCTTGGGAGACGGGAGGCGTGTTCGGATCCCAGCGAAGGTCCAGGTTGATAGTCAGATTGGGAAGAATCTTCCAGTCGTCCTGGATGAAGGGCCCAATCTGCCAGCCGGCCACATCGGCAATCTCGCCGGCGCCCTGCATGTACCCCGATCCGGCGCCCACCATATAATCGGCCAGGTATCCGCCCCATGGGGAACAGTCGGTTTGGGGACCAGTGCTGGGACAAGCAATGCCGGAATAGGAATTCCCGCCAGAGCCTGTTCCACTTCTTCCAAACCCGATCAACGGCTGAGTCGGATACGCCGTATTCTCGGTCGCGTGCTGATGCATCAGGTCGATGCCGGCGGTCAGCGAGTGCTTGCCCATCTGCTTGTTCAGCGTATCGACCAGGCCGAGGGAAGTGCGGAGCTCCTGCGAGGGCTCATCCCAGCCGCTCTCAAAGCCGTAGTTCGAGTTGATGCGCAGAGCGCCCATGTAGCAACTGCTTGTGGGCTCGTTGACCCCAATACCGGCAAAATTGGAATCCCCGCTGTTATTGGAGAAGCACATCGCCTTGCCGTCGCTGCCCAGCTCCTGGGCTCCGCTATGCGCGCTCATCTGGGTCATGAAGACCGAGATGGTGTTGACCGTCTTCGGATTGATCGTCCAGGTGTGCTGCAACAGGTTGTTGAAGAAGTACATCTGCTGCCAGAAGCTGGCAGTCCACGACCCGTGGTTGTAGGCGCTCTCCATGTTGCCCGGAACGTCGGACGACGGAGCCCCGAATTCGTTGTTATACGAGCGCAGGGTGAGGGTCTGCGAGGGCGTGAGATTGTAGTCCAGCTTGAGGGTGCCCTCGTCGTAGCTGTTGTGGACGGTAGGATAGGTGTACATCATATCGCCGTTGGCCCTTTGCGCCCCGGTCGTCAGAGTAGCGGCGTTGGACACGATATTGGAGCTTCTGATCATGCCATATTTCGCAAAATAATTCGCGGCCGGAGATATGTGCTGAATGCCGGTATCGAGCTGGTTGGGCACGCCGCCGATCGTCTTGAATGGACCATTCAGGTCTGTCGTGCCGGCAGCGAAATCGATCGCCGAGGCCAGGCCGCTGAAGTCGCCCGCGAGCATGGCGGCGGTCGGCGTGGAGGTCTTCGTGTCGGTTGAGTTCCAGATGATCTTGGTGCCCTGGTAGTTGACGAAGAAGAAGAGCTTATCCTTCTTGATCGGGCCGCCGGCGAAAGCGCCGAACTGGTTGCGCCGCAGCGTATCGGTCTGGTGGCTGAACCAGTCGGTGGCGTTCAGGTCGTTGTTGCGGATGTACCAGAAGGCGCCGCCGTGGAAGCTATTGGTGCCGCTCTTGGTGGCGATACTGACCACCGCGCCGGGCGCAAAGCCGAACTGCGCGCCGTAGTTGCTGGTGATGACCTTGAACTCCTGCGTTGCGTCGGAGTTCGGGAAGGGCGAGGTCAGCAGGTCGTAGTTGTCCATGTTGGTGACGCCGTCGAGCATATAGAAGGTGCTGCCCTGGCGGCCGCCGGCAGCGCTGGCGCCGGTCTCGGTCGGGAAGGAGAAGCCGGTCTGAATGCCTTCGCCGCCGTGATTGATAACGTTGACAGTGCCGGGCGCCAGCAGCACCAGGCTCGATGGATCGCGTCCGTTGAGCGGCAGCTCGGAGATGGCGGCTTCATTGACCGTCGATCCCAGTTCGGCCGAGGAAGTGTTGATCAGCTCGGCATTGGCCGTGACGGAAATTGTCTCTGCCTTGCCCGCGCCAACCTTGAGGCGCACGTCCTGCGTTGCGGCCTGGTTTACCGTCAGTACAATTCCCTTTTGCACATAGCGGGCAAAGCCGGCGGCCTCGATGGTTAGCGTGTAATTGCCAATCGGCAAGGGACGGATCAGGTACGTTCCCACGCTGTCCGTCTTGATTGACTGCGTAAGGTTTGTGTCGATGTTGGTGACGGTTACCGCCGCTCCGGCCACAGCCGCTCCGGCTGGATCGGTAACATTGCCCGTCATGCTGGCGCTCGTGCCTTGCCCATAAACGAAGCCGGCGAGGCCAACGAGGACGACGAGCAGAAGTGCGCGCACATACTTTGCATGGATGAATCTCACAAAAGCCTCCTGAATATAAGTTCCTGGCGATGCATAGAGCGAGTTGCTACGAATACAATCTGCTTTCGTCATCTTTTTGAACCCGTTTACAATCCGTGGACCGCCCCACCCAGCCGTAAATGTTCAGAATTCCCCATTCCGCTACAACCTGGCCGTTGCCAAGTCGATTGAAATGTAGATTTCTGAATCGAGGGAATCCTACGCTTGCGCGATATCAACTTGAATCCGCCAAAAGTAGGATTGGAAAAATTATGGTTTTGTCGGATAAATGGCACATAAAAGCTGGGTTTCGCAGGCTTCCCGCTCATGGAGCTACTGAACCGCTCCTGAATGGCCACGATTCGCTATTACGTGTGAGTAACACGCGCGTGAAAAACCACATTTTCCGCGTTTTGCCTTTTTTAAGGCGTCTAATATATTCAATAACTTATATAGAATCAGCACCTATTAGCAATTTGAATCCCTCTGCCGCACTTGTGCTCAAGCAGCGCTTGAACAGTGCGTAAACTTGAACAGTGCGTCAATAGAGGTAAACTTGTCACAAACTGACGACGACAAGACACAATTCTAATTGCCTGAACATTGATCCAATTATCTTACAACCGGTCCTAGTGTGGTGAGTCAGAAATTCATTGAAAAACAACCGCAGATCCTTCGACTCACCACCCCCAGGCTGAAGAGTACGCCTGGGGGCCTGTTCGCTCAGGATGACAGCAGGTGTGCTACTACAAACTTCTGACTCAGGACACTAGGAGGATTAGTATCGGGAAACGCCTATGTCGCCAGAATGGATTCTGGATTTCCGCAAAATCGCCATAGCGCTCGATAAAAATACAAGGATCTGAAGAGCTACCAATTTCGGCCCAGCCAGAAACTGCCTGCCAGTAGGAGTCCCGCAGCGATCAGACCACCGCCGAAACAGGCCAAGAGCAGTCGTCTCAAAGCACCACCGAGCTTCACCCTGAAATCTGGGGCTTGAAAGACAGCTTCGGGCGAAGCTCGATCCCACTTGCTCTGCTTCAGTAGGATTGATTGTATTCTGCGAAGACGACGCCTCTACTCCGGCCATTCGGGGAGTCTTCCCAGGCTGCTTATAGATTTCGTTTTCATAACATGAATAAATTCCTGCGCCGTTGATTCCTCAAAATGCCTTCAGTTTCCCGGTAGCACCTACTGCGACGCCGGTTTCCAACCATGCTTTGGCAATTATCCATCTGGTGCAAATCACAACATAGACACGCCCGACAATCCAGTGCATCGTGGAAAGTAGGAGCGTACGAATGATGTTCGATTCTTGCCATCTTCTTGAACCTCTACTCGACAGGAAACATGTTACGGCTCTGGTGAAGATGCATCCCAAGGCCTTATCGCGTCACGCTCACACCGGCCTCTTTGCCAGTCTGTGCGTCGGTAAGATGTGGCGCTTCCGGGCTTCCGATCTCGGCCACTGTTTGCTTCTCGCGATAAACTCAGAACAGCTATCCGTGCCGTCTCACCACCTTTGAAATGGAGAGGAAATGAGACGCTCACGATTCCAACAAGGCAGTCTCCAGCTTGTGGAGCGCAAAGGGGGCCGGAAGGCATGGGAGTACCGTTGGTACGAAGTCCAGCCCGATGGCAGCCGCAGACGCCGCAACCTGGTGCTGGGAACACTGGAACAATACCCGAACGAAACGGCGGCGCAAAAGGCCGTCGCTGTACTTCGGGTTGACATTAACGCTGAAAGTCCTCGCATGAACCTGGCTCCGATCAGCATTCAGATGCTCATCGACCACTACCGGGAAAAGGAACTCTGCGAAGACTCAGGCAAAACCTACGCGACACGCAGGACGTATGAAGGCTATTTCCGCAAATGGATTTTGCCGCGTTGGGGTACGTACCGCGTGAAGGATGTTCGATCCGTCGCTGTAGAGGAATGGTTGCGCTCGTTGAAGCTGTCCAATGGCAGCAAGGCAAAGATGCGGAACATTATGCACGCCGTCTTCAATCACGCGGTTCGCTGGGAATGGCACGACCGGAATCCGATCTCGCATGTGCGTCAAAGTGCGAAGCGGTCAAAGATTCCGATTGTGCTTTCGGTCGAGGAGATTGTCGCGCTGCTTCGCTTGTTGCGAGAACCGGCGCGCACGGCGGTCTTGCTCGATGTGCTCACAGGCCTGCGCGTGGGTGAACTGTTGGCATTGAAGTGGAATGACATCGATTTTCAAAAGTCGCAAATCTCTGTCACCCGCTCCATCGTCATGCAGCGCATTGGCGATTGCAAGACAGAGGCAAGCCGTAAGCCGGTGCCGATGGATCTCCGGCTGGCAACAGCTCTCTACAACTGGCGAATGGTGAGTCCGTATCCACGACCCGATGATTGGATTCTCGCAAGCCCGCATTCCAACGGACAATTGCCCTACTGGCCCGGCGCATTCTACCGAGCTCACATTTTACCGGCAGCCAAGATTCTCGGCATTGAGGGTATTGGCTGGCACACCTTCCGGCGCACCTACGCGACACTCCTCAAGGCCAACGGTGAGGACATCAAGACGGTGCAGGAACTCCTCCGCCATGCCAACAGTCTTGTGACGATGAACCTGTACGCACAGGCAGTCACGCAGAACAAACGTGACGCCCAAAGTCGCATTGTGACCATGGTTCTTGACGACAACCGTCTGCGCATAGCGCAGCCCAGCGAGAGCACTTTTGCTTATCGGACCATAACGGACCTACAAAAAACTGGAGGGGATTTGCAACTCGCTGATTCTATTGGCGTCCCCGACGGGATTTGAACCCGTGTTATCGCCGTG
>Ga0224558_1000084_pt1 | contig 105949 bp, 103 predicted proteins | sample 714S32024metaG_FD_180682 | JGI IMG/M metagenome (GOLD analysis project Ga0224558, IMG submission 180682) | Peat soil microbial communities from Stordalen Mire, Sweden - 717 S3 20-24 | ecosystem: Environmental > Terrestrial > Soil > Wetlands > Peat | place: Sweden: Norrbotten County, Stordalen... | reverse complement strand
AATCGGCTCTGCCTTCTTTGCGCACCTTTCTGTGTTTGGTTGTCAAGGAACATGTTCGGATAACGATATCGGTTTCTGAGTGCGTCTATTAGAGCTACCCTATTTCTAAAACTGGGGATACTTCAGGATCGTGAGGGTCGATATCTGCAAAAACAGGTGTAATCTTTTGCCATTGAAGTGCGTGAGCTGTAGCAATAAAGGTAAAAGAAGGGACAATAACTTCACCGCTAAGTTCAGCAGCACAAATGGCAATTTCTAAAGCTACAGTACCATTGCATAGCGCAATACAATGTTTAGCTCCTAACAAATTTGCGATTCGCTGCTCCAATTCTTGCACATATGGTCCGTTATTGGTCAACCATTTTCTATCTAGTAGATCTTTTAGTCGTTGATAGAAACCATCAAGATTACCAATATTTGGGCGGCCAACATGTAGAGTGTCGGTAAAAGCAGGTGCGCCTCCAAGGATTGCTAGATCGCTAAGACTCTGTTTTTGCTTTGTTGTTTCTAATCGTGTGTCATCCAAACGATTACACCCTTTCGTCGATAAGCATTTCCAACATGCTATAGTCAAAAGTTAAAATACCAAGTTGATCGCTGACAGTTTTCCTTTCAGTGAAGCTATTATCGATCAAAATTGAATTTATTTCTCTGATATAGTCTACCTTGCCGAGCGGTTGCTCGATATGAATAATCTCATCAAAAAGTTCATATAGACGATGCTTGCGTAAAGTATGTTCAATATTATTATTTGTGTGTGTTGTTAATAAAATAATCTTAATGTTTTTATTTACGCACTGATATAGTAGCTGTATAATATTGATGTTGATTCTATCATTTAAAAGTAATGTATTCTCAAAAGCAATATATACAGTATTATATTGGAGGCCTCGATATTTATAGCGATTTACTAACGATCGGTCAATCTCTATGTTTAGATTGTTATTTAAAAATCTAAGTGGCATACGCTGCTGTTCATAGATACTCAAGAGTGCGAAATTAATACCTTGAACCCTATGTATGGCCATAGTACCGGCGATACGAGGGGCTACTTCGAGTAGTTTAAAGATTCCATCAAGATCTTTTTTCAATTGGAAAAACCAGGCTCCATGGAAAGTTAATCTACCGGAAATAGATAGTGCATATTTCCGAAAAATGTCATGATCAACTAGTATGCTATTCATAGAGATGCCGTTCTTGATCCTGACTCTCTGCCTTCCTCCACAAAAAAGCAACCCGGCATCTCTGTCAGAAAAGCAGTCCACTGTATACTCCTCACCGGGTAGATATTCCATGATAATGTAATCATTATCTTTATTTAATAAATATTGAAGTTCGCTACTATTATCAACAAGATGTGTTCGTTGAGAACCCTGACCTTGATCTGGTTTTAAAAACACAGGATATTTATGGACATCATCGATACTGTTGAAAAGCTTGGGGACTGGGACAATATCTTGTAGGGTATGGTAAGTATGAGATTTAGAACGAGTAATCAGACAGGTTTCTAGCGGGGAAGAGGCAATCGGTGCTTTGATTTTATCAATATTTCTAACTAAGGCTACAATCATATCGTCATAAGCCGGAAATATATAATCAATTTTTTGTTTATCAATAATTTGATTTAAATTATCAATAAAATTATCCAGATCAGAGATGCTGGGAATAATGAAGTGATCAGAAAATATGTAAGGAGCATGATTGGATGTATTTGAGGATGCTGAAAATAGTCTGATATCTTTAGAATCTTTTAACGACCTCCATATTTCCGAGGCAATTTCAGTCCCACCCGGAATTATCAAGACATTTAAGCGGGGAAATCTAGCGTTATCGTTCATTATAACAACCTTTCTGAAAATAGTACAGTAATATCTTGTTGAATTCTCTTTGTAAGCATAATAAGCAATCATAATTCAAAACTAGGACAAATATTTAAGTCAGCGTTCGATAACCCGGATAGACTGTTTATATATCCTTAAAGTGGTCAATGAAACAATATGGATAGAACTGTATGATTCGTCAAGATAATGAATATAACTATTCATCCAGTGAAGTACGTCGGCATGTTCTTTATTGCATAAGATAAACAAATAGTTATATTTATTAATTTAATAAATAAAGAAATACTCTCAATACTACTGTTGCTCAATAAGCACCATTGCTAGATAAAATAGCGACAAACGTACGTAAAATCAGTGTGATATCAATCCATAACGACCAGTTGCGAACGTACCAGGACTCCAGGCTGACGCGGCGCTGGTAGTCCATCTCGCTGCGGCCGCTTACCTGCCAGAGGCCGGTCAGGCCGGGGCGCACCAGGTAGTAGTTGTCGATGTGGTTGCCGAAGTAGGGGACCTCCTGGTCGGTGATCGGGCGGGGGCCGACCAGGCTCATCTCGCCCTTCAAAACGTTTAGTAGTTGCGGCAGTTCGTCCAGGCTGGTTTTGCGCAAGAAATCGCCGACTCTGGTTATGCGGGGGTCGTTTTTGATCTTGTAGTGACGCTGCCACTCCTGCTGCAGTTCCGGGTTGTCCTGCAGCAACCGGGACAGCGTTTCCCGGGCGTTGGCCGCCATGCTGCGGAACTTGTAGCAGCAGAAATGTTTGCCGTTCTGGCCGATCCGGGAGTGGGCGAAGAGCACCGGGCCGGGCGAATCGAGTCTGATCGCCAGCGCAATCACGGCCAGCAGCGGTGACAGGCAGATAAGCGCCATCAGCCCCAGGACAAAGTCGAAGCAGCGCTTGACGATCCTGTTGACTGGGCTGGCCAGGTTGTTGCCCAGTCTGAAGGTGAGCACCTGCTCGTCGAAGAAGTAATCGGCCTTCACTCCTTCCACAGGCAGTCCGAAAAAGTCGGGCACCACCAGCACCGATGTGGCGATGCGCTGCAGGGAGTTGACCAGATCCACCAGTTTGGTGGAAGCCATGCCGGGCGCCGCCACGATCAGGTCGCGGACGCCGGTTTCCGCCACGATCCTCTCGCAGTCGGCGAAGCCGCCCAGCACCGGGAAGCAGACGCCGTTAACCCGCAGCCCGGACCTTCGTTTGGCCGGATCGTCGTCCAGAAAGCCCCGGATCTTATAGCCGAGGTAGCGGTCGCGCAACAGGGCCTGGGCGACCAGGCTGCCGGTGCTCCCGGCGCCTAGCACCAGCACGGGTTGCACCCAGATGCCCCATCGTACGAGCAGGTTTTTTGTCAACCACCGGCCGGCGGGTATCAACACCAGGGCGAACAGGCAGCAGACCACCAGGACGGTGCGCGAGAACTCGCCGCCCATCTTGCCGAGGGAGATCGAGGCCAGGATCAGGAGGAAGGAGAGCAGCACCACCTTCAGGATCTGGCCGGTCTCGCGCCAGAAGGGCAGGCGGGTGGTGTACAGGCCGTCGATGGCCAGGAAGCCGATCACCACCACCAGGACCCAGAGCAGGTGGTGGTAAAAATCTACCGTCACCTCCAGGGAAAAGAGCGGCCCGAAAACAGGCAGCAGTGCCAGCCGGGCCTCCCAGGCAACAAAAAGGGATGCGCCCAACGCCAGGATGTCATTCACCAGGAGAACCGGTACGGCGTACAACAGCGGCAAGGGACTGGCGACTGGTAGGCTGCGACCGGCAACAGGCCGGGAAAACCGGGGTTGTGCCTCTGGATTGATCATAGTACTCCCAAACTTATAATGTAAGATTGTCGAAGCCTGGTGATCTTGGCGTTATCCAGCACGGAACCCGCCAATAAGCATTTTTCCGGTCTATCCGGCATAGTAAGCCAGAACAACGAGGGTCAATCAATAATAAATTTTGACCTACTTTCAAAAATTCCTTTATTTTGATAAAAAAAACTAATTAGCCAGCAGGAATTATTAAAATGCAAATCGAAATAGTTCCTTGTTTGGTTGATCTCTGGCGAAGCGTGTCATTTTTTGGGGATGCGGAATTTATTTAAAGACTGTTGGGGTGTCGGTGACCTTCAGACAGGCCGGGCAGGTAGTTGTGAAATACCTTGGCCAGATGGGTCCAACCTGTAGCCAGGTAGGTGAGAGATAAACGCAATGAATAAACTGACGCAGAAACTGATTCCCCGCAAAACCCATTTCGTAGGAGTGGATATCGGCGCCCACTCCATCAAGGTTGTCGAAACCAGGGTCTTGGAGAACGATGTGGAGGTTGTTTCACAGCATTCTTACCCTAGCGTTCCGGGGGTCTGGACTGATAATTTCGATGAGGAGGCCCTGGTCGTAGCCTTGAATCAGGGTACCATTCCTTTAAACGAGGTGATCGCCTGTATCGGCGGCGAGAAAGTGATCACGCGGAGTTCCCGGTTTCCGGCGATGAGCGACCGGGAACTGGCCAGCGCGGTGCAGATCGAGATCGGCAAGTTCCTGCCGGTCTCCACTGAGCAGATGGAGGTAAGGTACGTCCGGTTGGATCAGGATCCGGGTATCCAGATCTCCAAAAAGGTACCCATGGACATTGCAGATGGCGCCGGCCAGAGGGTATTGCTGCTGGCAGTTCCCAGCGCCACAGTGTACCAGTACCACAGCATTTTCTTACGGGCCGGCATGACGGTCACCGCCTTCGACCTGCAGGCCTTCGCCCTGTGGCGCGTCTTCGGCAGGGATCTTGCCGGCACGGTAGCCATTATCGATATTGGAGAAAGGACGTCCCAATTGGTGGTGGTCAAGAACGGGTCGATCCAGTTTATCAGGCTGATGCCGGTAGGCGGCGAGACCCTGACCAAGGCGGTCGCAGACACCTTCGGCGTGGGCATCGCTCAAGCTCGAGAGTTGAAAGGGGAGTCCAGTGTTGCCCGGGATAGCGAGATCTACCTGCAGAGTGGCGTGCCGCAACGGATCGGCAATGCCCTGCGGGAGGGGCTGACCGAATTGATCAAAGAGGTGCACCGGTCTCTGAATTTTTGCTCGACCCAGGAGAGGTTGAACGTGGAGAGGATCATCCTCAGCGGCGGAACGAGCAAACTGAACGGAATTACAGATTATTGCCAGGAAATGCTGGGCCTCAAAACAGAGATCGGTATACCACAGGCAGGGCTGCCGGGGCAGAATGCCAGCTTGCGTTTGAACTCCAAAGGGAAAATTTTTGACATTCAGGCAGAGATGCCAGGGCAGGGCTATGACCCCGCCTACGCGGTGGCGCTGGGCCTGGCCATGAGAGGTATGGAACCATGAGCAATCCCATGTACAGAGTCAACCTGCTGCCTCCCAAGCTGCAGCGTGAAGAACTGGTGGATGTGCGCCGGTTGTTGCTGACGTCTGTGGCTGCTGTCCTGATATTGGCGATCGTAGGCGTCGGGGTGGTTTTTATGATCGCTTTCAACAACGTGAAGCAGGAGATAAACTACGCCAATCAACAGCTGGCCGTCATGCAGCCGACGGTGGACATGGTGCAGAGCCTGCAAAGCCAGATACAGACGATGCAGAGCACCGACGCCGACTACAGAGGCTTGTTGGACAGACAGGTGACCTGGTCGACCCTGGTCTACAAACTGAATGAGATTGCCCCGTCTGATCTCTGGTTGACAGAGTTGGACATGAGCAACGCCGACCTGTCAAAGGACCCCGCCGCCAAGCAGGTGTCCATCGCCTTCCCCGCAGCTCCCGGCGCCGCCGGTGTCCCCGGCGCTGACGGGAATGTCGTAGCGATGGGTAATGCCCAGGGCAGCAGTGAACCGTACCCCTATCCCAATGTCATCACCATCAAGGGTATGGCCAACAGCGTGACTTCGATCGGCATCTTCGATCAGAACCTGAACAATCTGCCGTACTTCAAGAATGTAGTGATCAATACGATCGGCTCACAGACCCTCGGCGCCCAGGGTGACAGTCCCCCGGTTGAGGCCAACACCTTCGCAATCACGGCGTATCTTAGATAAGAGATGGGCCTGAAAGGATGACCTTGATGGATCGAACACGACAGCTTATAGTGATCGCGGTGCTGGCCTTGCTGATAATCGCCGGCGTGGTATATGAATTTGTAATACCGCAGGTAAAGGACTACCAGCAACTGAGCGCCACGCTGCAAACCAAGCAGGAGCAGGTGCACAGCGACCGGATGATCGCCAGTTCCCTGAGAAGGGATATGGCCACCTTTAATCAGACCAAAAGCGACCTGAACACGGCTGGCGAACTCTTCGATACCGAGATGAGGGATGGCTCCAGCGAGGTTCTGCTAGGGCTGAGGACCGCGGCAACTGAGGTGACGATCACCGCGGTCACGCCCGGGCTGATAACAGAGAAGCCGAACTACCTGGAACTGCCCCTGGACCTCGCGGCAACTGGCAATTATCTCAATGTGGTCGCCTTTTACGCAGATCTCGAACGACTGACCAACCTGACCGATCTCCGGATCTTCAAGATCGTGGCGGCGCCTACCGCCGATGATGACAGCAACGTCACCATCACCATGAGCATGGTCGTCTTTACGGCCAAGACCCCGACTGAGAGACTTGCCCTGGCGGAGATCAGCAATTGGGCGATCGGGCGCGACAATGTCTTCGAGCCTGAAGACGGGTTCGGAGAGGTCAGCACACCCACGCCGACACCCACGCCGACATCCACGACACCTCCGGGAGTCACGCCCACGCCGACACCCGGACTGCCCGGCGTCCCCCCTCTGCCGCAACAACCTCTGGAGCCGTTCAGTTCCGGGTCGTTAAGGAGTGTCCACAGGGCTGCGAGATTGCATCCGGTAAGCTCTGAAACCTTGCAAAAATGATGGCAGTTCTGTCTGGGGCTCTTGTAGCCGGCAGCAACCAGTTCCTGGTCTTTGGCGCCATAGTCGTCAGTGTGCTCGGTCTCTGTATCGGCAGCTTTATCAATGTAGTCATCTACCGGCTGCCCCGGGGCGAGTCCATCGCGGCGGGGCGGTCGCACTGCACCCACTGCGGGAAGATGATCGCCTGGTACGATCTGTTTCCACTGGTGAGTTACCTGCTGCTGGGGGGGCGGTGCCGGAACTGCAGAGCGCCGATCTCCTGGTGCTATCCCCTGGTGGAAGGCCTGACTGCAGGATTGTTCCTGGCGCTGTACTTGCATTTCGGACCCACTCCGGCATTGTTGAAGTATTTATTCTTATCCGCCCTGCTGGTAGCCGTGTCCTTCATCGACCTCGAGCACTTCCTCATTCCCAACAGTCTGGTGTTTGCCGGCGTCATCTTCGGCATCGGCATCAGCTTTTTTGTCCGCGATGTCAGCTATTGGTCAGCATTGACAGGAATTGTCTCCTGCTCAGGTTTCCTATTCGTGGTTAGCCTGATCAGCCAGGGGGGAATGGGCCTGGGCGACGTCAAGCTGGTCATGGTGACCGGGTTGTTTTTGGGATGGCCGCTGGCAGCGGTAGGATTGTTGATCGGGATCTGCGCCGGGGGTCTGCTGGGGATCGGGCTGCTGGCGACTGGCATCAAGGGGCGCAAGGACCCGATCCCCTTTGGACCGTTTATCGCCCTGGGCGCCCTGGCAGCAGTGTTTTGGGGCGGACAGATTATCCACCTGTTCTTAGGCCCGTTTGCCTAGGTCTGCATCCTGGTCAGCCTGGCCGGAGTGGCCAGGAGTGAGGACATTGCCGGGGATTCGGTAGACAGCCAATGCATATCAACGGCGGCATATAGGATATAAGTACTACTTTATTTTGATAAAATTGAGTCTCAGATACTATAGATTATAGTTTTGTTATTGTTATAATAAATATACAACTTAGTGGGACTATTGTATGAAAAGCATCTGCCTGGCGTTCAAACACTTTTGTCGTAACATTTTTGCAAAAAAATGATTATTAATGTAGGCTGGAATCTTTTTGGCACAGTAAACCTACAAAATGTATATAAAAATCTATAGGGCCATGGTAGGAAATATCTCCCACCTAAGAGGAATTGGCTGAAATATCATGAAATAGACAGAACTATTATGATATAATCGTTATTAATGATGATAAGACAGTGATAATGAAGGAATATTTCAGACATGAAAGATGAATGGATAGGGACATTTGGGTTGCCGGTCGGGCGGAAGGAATTATCCGGCAGCCCCAGAGCGGATTATAAACCTAAAGAGTGGGGGGATGCGAATGAGCAGGGTGTGCAGTGATTTTCGTGTCAGGCGAGGTATCCTTTTTCAGGAAAAGGTGATCGACCAAAAATTAAGGAGTGATGATGATGCGTAGATTAAAAGTATTCAGCCTGTTACTGAGTTTGATAATGTTGTTTACCATGTCCGTTTTCATAGCGCCGGCAGCGGAAGCCAGTGGTTCGGGCGGCGATATCAGCAATTTCGGCTACGGCATTTTGACGAACAATTTCAACTTTTCCGGCACGATTAATCCCATAAACAGCAGTGTTTGTGGCACGAGTTCTACGGGTTCTGTTTTTAATCAGATATCGGGAACACAAACTATAGAGGGAAATATCTTATCAGGCGGGACCGGGCCTCTTAACATATCAGGCAGTGTCACTCAAACCGGTGGGAATATCTATTCTGATGGGCCTGTTGTATTTGGTGGCCACTACTACGTTGGAGCTGTTCAATCGCTTAGTACAATCACTCCCATCCCTACCGTCTCTCCAAACACATCCGGCACACTAAGTCAAAACATGGGCAGCCTGACGGTGAGTGTGCCTACTGCGGTGCCGCCACTAGATCAAACATACTACTCCAGCACCTGCAACCCTACCGTGATATCAGCAAGTAATATTTCAGAAATTAGTAACGGCGGCACATATCTCATCAACGGAAGCCTGACATTGACTAATCAGGACATTACAATTACAAAGCCAACAACGCTTGTCGTTACGGGAGAAATTGACATAAGTGGCTCTTCTAATATTATTGCGACCCCCAGCACTGGAGGCCTGGCTCTGATTGCTTTCGGCGGAATAACAGTGAGCGGTTCTTCGACTTTAACAGATGTCCTCTTATGGGCAAACGGATACACTACGATAGGCGCCCCAACCGGTATAAATATCAGCGGATACTCGTCCTTTACCGGAGATGTGGTCGCTGCAAACGGCGTTAATATCAGTGGGTATGTGGCATTCAATCAAGAAGTAACGATTCCTGTAACGCCACCACTGAAGCCGGCTGGCCCGACAGTGACCGGCATTAATCCAACCAGCGGACCCACGACCGGAGGCACCTCGGTGGCCATCACCGGCACCAACTTCACGGGGGCTACCGCCGTCGACTTTGGCAGCACTGCCGCCACCAGTTTTACCGTCAACTCGGCAACGTCGATCACCGCCACTTCGCCCGCAGGAACTGGCACGGTGGACGTGACCGTGACCACGCCTGCCGGCACCAGCGCCACCAGCAGCGCCGATCAGTTCACCTACGTGGCTGGCCCGACAGTGACAAGCATCAATCCCAATAGCGGGCTCACGACCGGAGGCACTCCGGTGGCCATCACCGGCACGGGCTTCACCGGGGCGACTGCCGTAAAATTCGGTAGCACCGCTGCCACCAGTTTTACCGTCAACTCGGCAACGTCGATCACCGCCACTTCACCGGCAGGAACCGGCACGGTAGACGTGACCGTGACCACGTCATTTGGAACCAGCGCCACCAGCAGCGCCGATCAGTTCACGTATGTGACGCTTTTGAGGCTAAATGTCACCGGCACCCATTTGGTGCCAGCCCTTGAGAACTCACTCTATAACAGCGGCAACATCAACCAGTATGTCACTGCTACCGGCGGGACACCAAGCTACAACTGGACTTCTCCCAACCTATCTACCATCCTGCCAGGCTTATCTATGGATAGAACCACCGGGGCTATCACCGGCGGCGCTCCGAGCACGAGCACTATCTCCAGCTATAGCGTAACGGTCACTTGTACCGACAGCACTACCCCGTCGCAGCAAGTAAGTGTCCCACTTATCCTGTATGTGTATCCATATTCTAATAGGTGAACCTTGCGGTATATCAAGTTGCCCGGCCTTTGTTCATAAAGGATTTAAAAGTCTCGTGAAACACGAGGAGACCGTATGGTCTCCTCGTATTAGCAACATTCAAAAAGAAATGAGTCAGGAATTTATATAATATTGCAGGAATTAGAAGGAATTCCCCGAAATGATCAGAATATAGAGATAGGACCAACCGCTGTTGCGGCGACCCCGAAAGGGGATGTTATGTGTGTCGTTAGACTGTAAGGCCAGATTAATAAAAATCAAAGGATTCGGGATGGTGCTCTGTACCAGGCTTCAGAGTGGAGACACCCTGATCGAAGTGATAGTGGCGATGCTGATCCTGGGGATGATGATCCTGGGGTTGTCGCCGTTGTTTGCCAAAATCCATCTCTACGAGAGAATAAACGCTTCTAAGGCAGAGGCCTACAACCTGGCTGAAGGCCAGATTGAGGCGATCAGGTCTGCGCCTTGGCCCGTGATGGGCACTTTAACCGGCGATCCGCCGGGCCAATTCGCTCAGGTAGCAACCTATGGCGATCCAAGTACGCCCGGGATTATATATTATATAGATACTCAGATCAGGTATAAGCCTGATCCTTCAAGAGCCCCAGGTGACCCGACAACAGTCGACTACAAGGATATTACTGTCGAGGTGCAAGTGCAAATCCCGGGCTTACCCTCTGCTCTTTTGCCGTCCGTCACCCTGAACACCAGGGTTACCCAGCAGAATCAGTGGGGCGAGACGCCGGGAGGCAATATCTATGTTGAAGCTGAAGATGAAAACAGCAATCCGGTCGGGAATATGGCGGTCTTCCTGCTGGGCCCCTGGGGGCCAAATCTCACGACATATGAGGGCTGGACTGATTCTCCGAGCGGGGATATGCCCGGGACCTATCTTTTTGCCTCGCTGCTGCCAGGCACCTATACGATGGTCGCTACCGACAGCACCGATCCATGGGATGGATATGTGGTGGCGCCTGGAACGCAAGGCACTGTGGGCGCCGGCAATCCTCCCATCCTCCCCCTTAGCACAGGCGGTGGACAGTGGTGCACTATAACAACGAATGAAACTACTTACATGTCCTTTCAGGCTGAGCCGGCTCCGCAAGTAACCTTGAATTTTAATCATCCGAGCGGCACGCCGTATAGTTATAGCGGCAGTATTCAACTACAAAGCGCAGAATGTACATACCCAACGCCAACCACAAGTTATTCCGCGAATGGGAAATCCCTATTTATTGGCTCTATCTATCCGGGCAGTTATAATATTATTGATTTAGGGACAGGATATTCAGCCGGTTCCATACAAGTCAATCCCGTAACAGCCAGTAATCCTAACGAACCGGTTCCAGTAATTTTCACTGCAATTTAATCTAAGGCCAGCTTTTGTTAACCTGACTTTAGCAATATCGTTCAAACTGCGCCACGTTTTTTGATTAGCTACACGGATGGGCAATAATACCCAAGTGTTAATAAGCGGCAAAGATCTCTTGCAGCCATCATAAAAAAGTTAACAGCAGCGAGCTTTGCCAAATGATTCAATGTGCGAAAGATAATGTTGCAAGCTGATTTCACTACACCGTGAGTATGAGGCCTGTTGGATCATAATCTGAAAAAAGGGGAAAAAGGTTTATGATGTTCGACAAGGCACATTCGATCCTCAAGAGAACTCGCGAGGACGGGATGACCATGGCGGAGATGATGGTAGCGCTGCTCATCTCAGCATTGGTCATTCTCGGTGTGGTTACTATATATCGTTTTGCCTATAACGACTGGAATGACGGAATGAGGTTGGAGCATCTGCAGCAACAAACTCAAGACGCCATGGGCTACCTGGAAAGGGACGTCAAGCAGGCAGTGTTGACGACGGGACCGGGATCGGTGTTGCAGCCGCCCATGATAACGACTAGTAACCAGTATGGAGTCATCATCATCGAAAATGTCGGCACAAGTGGTATCCCGTTTACTACTTTAGATCAGGTGTGGTACCAGCTTACAACAAACACAAACGGCACGCTATCGCGAGGAGTCGCCAGCTACAGCAGCGGCACTTTAGTTTCTTCCGCCTCATTGTCATGGACGACGTTATTGACCGGTGTTACCTGCGCCACTCCTCCTTTCAGTGTTTCAACTTTTGATCTGACCACCGATTTAACCGCTCTGGCTCCTGAAAATACCTCCAGCCAAAGCCTCACCATAGCGACCCTGAATATACAGGAGAAATACAATGTGTCGAGTGTTCCAACCACTTACATTGTGCAGCCAATAACCACGTTAACCATGAATAGCAATGCCCAAATACAGGACTACCAGTTGCAGGGGGGTAATTTATGATGCGCCGCAAGCCGGTTTTTTCGCAGCGGGGCATGGCCCTGCCGATCACCCTGATCCTGATGGTTTGCATCACCTTCGTAGCGCTTGGCTTTGCAGCCCTTTATTCTGGGCGGCTCAATGCGAACGCCTCATATGTAGACAAATATAATGCGCAATATATTGCCGAGACCGGATTGAACAGATACCTCTGGGTGCTCAACAACGATCCGTATAATGTTAATACTTTCGTTGCCCAGAATAAATCGTATCAAGGGTACAGCCAGGAGGGAAGCGGCTACTATAACATCTATTGCACAACCACACTTTCAGGGAATCTTGCCCCGTCAATATTAAATCTTACGTGCACTGGCTGGTTGGCCAGCGATCCGCGCAACCAGTTCAGTTTCACGACCACGGTTCAGGCTCGCGAGTTCAACCAGTATTTGTACTGGACGCAAAAGGAAGAAGATTCCTCCGGCAATACAGTCTATTGGGGTCCGAATGACGTGTTGCATGGCGGCATATTTACTGACGATATCATTCACACCTTGGATGATCCTACCACCTTGGCCACCCCTACCTTTTATGGCGTGGTGAACTACAACTATGACAATAATGGTGAAGCAGCGGCAGTGGCTGCCCAATTAAATACAAGTGCGATCCCGAATTATGTCGCAGGTGGGATCGCTGCTGAATTCCCTAATTGCTCTGGTAATTTACCCCAATACGCCAGCAATTTAACATTACCGCCCAACGACAGCGATAGCAGGTTGAAAGCCATTGCCCAAGACGGACAGGGCTACTATTATGGTCGCACGTGCATCTACCTGCAAGGGAATCAGTATTATGTCTATAATATAGATGGTGGTGTAATAAATGATAATAACGGAAATCCAGAGCCCCTTCCAAAATATGGGGTCATCTATGTCGATGGAGAAAAAGATGGACAGATCGATGAAAATACTTATGATCCCGCTAGTAAATTTAATACTAGTTATGGAAACGTCTTTGTCTCCGGATATCTGAGCGGACAGTTGACGATCTATGCTGCGAATAACATCTACCTTACGGCGGGAGACCCTACAAATCTCACCAATAGTGGTAATCCACCAACACTTGCAACTGTAAATGATAGTTCTAACTTGGTGACCTACTCCACCACTTCATTCAGCGATAGCAGTACCGGAGCTACTACCAGTGGGACTGATATGCTCGGCCTGGTTGCCAACAACTACGTGATGATCCTGCGCTGGGGCTGGCCGACCAGCAGTGGGTATATCGGATTAACCGATCCTACCGGCCCTTATACTGATTACTCTCCGTATCTTAGCTCGGCAGTCAATCTGGAAGCCGCCATCTTGGCCGTTAACTATGGCTTTGAGTACGAAAGCTATTGGCCCACTCCTGAAGGTGCAACTGATCAAACTCCTGACTGCACCTATCCATACACCCCCCCAACCCTTGACATTACAGGATCGATTATTCAATGTTATCGAGGAGCCGTGGCCGGTGGAGACATAGTAAACCATTACTCCAACACCACTCAACTGGGCGATGGTTTTGTGAAGAACTACTATTATGACGACCGCATGCAATCTGAGATGCCACCCTATTTTTTGCAGCCGGCCAACTCCGGGTGGGGCACCTATGGCTGGTCAATGAACCCAATTGCTTCTCTAGGCTTTTCTCAAAATGCTTCTACTCCCCAACTCAATCCTTATAATCCGAGCAGTCCCAACACCGACCAGTGGTCATCGAAAGTGTCTAGCACCGGGGTAACAGTCACGCCTTCTCCAGGAAATGCCGATCAAATGAGCGCCGTCGTAGAATCGGTAAACGGAAACTATAACACCCCCCAAACCGTAACGTGGTCGCTTTCTGATCCCGGCGGCACCGGAACTACCATCGACGCCGACACCGGTTTGTTGACAGCGGGCACTGCAGGAACGGTTTCGGTTACGGCAACGGCTAATGGGTGCACATTCTCCAATGGCAAGCCTGCTACGGGAAGCACGACAATTACCATTCCTTAGCCTGTTTGCTTAACAGGTGGACGTCCTACACTGCACCGTCGTCAAGCTTGGAGTATCTCCATCTTCAACCCTAGGGCGTCAAAAGCCTTGGCCACTGTATGGATATGGCCCACCTGAGTGCTTTCCAGCCGGGAAACCTGTGCCTGGGTAAGTCCGGCGTAATGTGCAAGCGCTGTTTAGTTCTTAATGGTGCTTATTCCGGGCGGAGATGATTGCCTGTGCAATCCTGTACTGCAATTCATCCTGAGCCATCGCTTCAATTATCAGAGCGTTTTTTCTTGATCTGGCCGGCGACTTCTTCCACACTGTCAACGTCCCCCTTCTCTTTCAAGTCATCCAGCTTTTTCAAGCCTTTCAGATACTGTTCATAGAACGTTCCGATCTTCTGATCTCTGCAGAAGGAAGCGGCGTCTTGTCCTGCCCAAGGATCCTGTCCAAACAACTGGGCCAAAATCATGCTCTTGCAGGCTTTTTATGAAGGATTTTCTAATATTGGCAGCGAACGTTTTAAAAAATGCCTAGGATCAGGCAAGCTGTTCCGGACCGGGATGAGAAGGCATGATCTTGGAGATGGTGGTATTTTAACGAGGCTGGGGGGCATCGAGCATGGGAATAACGGAGTTTCTCCTACAGGCGTCCAAACTAAACGCAACCGATGTGTACATCACGCCGGGCAGGGCCCCGATCTTCCGGATTAACGGGTCGGTGATCCCGATAGACTCACCGCAGATCGGGCTGCACCTCGAACAGAATCAGCAGGCGCAGGCCGCGCCCCTGAGGCCTCAGGACACCGATGCCATGATGCGGGAGATCAGCACGCCCGAACAGTATGCCAAGTTTCTTGAACACGGGGAACTGGACTTCTCCTATTCCATCCCCGGCGCCATCAGGGTGCGCGTCAATGTCTTCAAGCAGAGAGGCAGCGTAGCTTTAGCCGTGCGCTTGCTCAAGAATGAGATCCTCAGCTTCAGCGAACTCGGCCTGCCCCGGGTTCTGGAAGACCTGTCCCGGAGACGGCATGGACTGGTGTTGATCACAGGGCCCACCGGCAGCGGCAAATCCACCACCCTGGCCTCCATGATCGAACTGATGAACAGGGAGAGGCAGCTTCACATCATCACGCTGGAGGACCCGATCGAATACCTGTTCAAGCATAACATGTGCACCATCAATCAGCGGGAGATCGGGGAGGATACCAGGTCGTTCAGTACTGCCTTGCGGGCCTCCTTGAGGGCGCACCCGGATGTGATCATGGTGGGGGAGCTGCACGACCTGAAGACCATATCCATCGCCCTCAAGGCTTCGGAAACCGGGCACCTGGTCTTGGCCACCCTGCACACCAAGGGCGCTCCGGAAACCATCGACCGGATTATCGATGTCTTCCCACCCTACCAGCAGCAACAGGTACGCATTCAACTTGCCGGCGTCCTGGAGGGGGTTCTATCTCAGTTGCTGCTGCCCAAGGCGGACCGGTCGGGGCTGGTGGTGGCAGTGGAGGTGCTGGTGACGTCTCCGGCCACCAGAAACGTGATCAGGGAGGGCAAGACCTACCAGCTCCTGTCTCATATTCAGACCGGAATCAAACATGGTATGATTTCCCTGGACACGAACCTGAAAGAGCTCTATCAAAAGGGGTTGATCGATAAGACGGAAGCCTTGTATAGCGCCCGGGATCCGGAAAACCTCAAGTTGGAACTGGATCAGATCCGGCAGAATAAACCCTCCGGATTCGCTTAGGCGCCGGCGGAGGGGCTAGACTGGATGCATCTGGCCGGCGTCATTGATGCAGGCGGGCTCTACTGTGCTGGCCCCTCCGCCGGATCTACCGCCGAACCTTTTCATAATAATGCCGCCTGGTGCGGTTGATATTGAATTCAGGAGAAACCTGTGGTGTCATGGACTGCCGGGCGGATCTCCCCCTTCGACGAACCTGTTAAGCAATATATCCTCGACATTTCTTCTGCCATCGATTACTGCCAGCACCCATACTCTATTTTCGACAGTCTTATAAATAATTCTCCAGGGTGGGCTGACTAATTCTCGATAGGTTAAGATACTAAAATATCTTAATTCCGGCACAGTTCTTCCCCGCAGGGGCATTTGCCTTAAGCTATCGGCTTTTTCTTTAATGGAAGAATAGGCTCTTCGTGCTTGAATCTCGCTGTTGGCGGCAATGTATTCCATTATTCTTCGTAAATCCTGCTGGGCGGTCTGCGTCCAGAAAACCTGGTAGACTTCTTTAGTCATGGTCTTTGATCAGGTCGCCATCCATAACCGAGAAAAAGTCTTCCTGTGATAAGATTTTTCCAGCGACGATATCATGCTCGCTTTGAGCCAATAGCTTTAATAAACCGAGAGCCTGTTTCATTTTTTCAAAGGATTCAGTATCCAATAAAACTGCCCTGGCCTCTCCATTTTGAGTAACATAGACCGGTCTGCGGGTTTCGTTCACCTGGGTCAGAATCTCAGCCGCATTGGCCTTAATATAAGAAATAGGCCGGATATCTTCTTTAAGATTCATGTTTTCATCACCCCCTGTACAAATATGATATCAAATTCAGTCCGGTTTGTCAAAAAAGAAAAGGCCTGCGCCGAAGTTACGTGCAGGCAGGAAAGTCGCTGCCAGATCTTGAATCTCTGAGGAAGATTGGAGGCTATGCAGGAAACGTTATACCTTTCGAGCATCCCCGGGATGAGGGAAAAAATAAAAAAGGGACTCAATACTCCGCTCGATGAGTGCGGAAATGTCCTTGCTAAAATATGCCATTAGCCTTATAATGTGTTTAAACACTGGGTGAATTCGAGCTAGCAGGGTGTTTATTATGAACGTGTATATTGATGGCCTCGTTGACGCACTGCACGGATGCCGGTTCCACAACTTCTGTACCGATAACAATGTTAAACTTGCTGTACTGTTTGGTTCTGTCGCTCAGGGGAGAGCGAGGCCGGACAGCGATATCGATCTGGCCCTTTTAATTGAAAGATGTTGTTTTCCCAAAGAGAGCCTTCTTAGAGGAAGGCTCAAGAGAAGAATGGTCAGAGAGTTATCCGCTCTGTTGCAGACGTCGCTCCTTGACCTGGTCATGCTCAACCAGGCAACGCCGTTTTTAAGGCATCAGATAGCCAGAACGTGCGAAGTCCTGTATGAAAAAAGTCCCGGGGATTTTGCGGATTATGCATCTCTGGCTTTGCGGCAGCATAATGACGCCAGGCTTTTTTACGAGCTGGAGGCCGCTTATCTGGCAAAATTTCACACGCAATCGGATAGCCGCAAGAAGCTGGAGGCTGGTGAATAGCTGTTGGTAAATAAAGAGATCATCAGGCGCAAATTAATCAAGATCAGTGAGTATCTGCAAGAACTGGCCAGATTGAAAGACATATCGTATTCAGACTACATCTCTGATTTTAAGCATAAGCGCTCGGTGGAGAGGCTGATCCAACTGTTGGTGGATGTGGCGGTGGATATTAATGCGCATATTTTGGTAGATGAAGGATTTGCTTCGCCTCAAGACGCTTTCGATTCCTTTATCAGAGCCGGACAGATTGGGGTTCTGCCTTCCAACTTTGCAGAAGCGATTGCGCCTGCAACTGGCGAACGCAATATTATCGTTCACGAGTACGAAGAAATCGACGACGCTCTGGTCTACGACAGCATCAAAGAAACTTTGAAGATGTTTAACGAATATCGGGAATACTGTCTCGCTTTTTTGGCCAAAAGAGAGTAGAAAGGCGAAATTCTACCTCATTGGCCCGGCCTATTTGCCAACATCATAGATGTAGGCAGGCATTTCCGTGCTCACCGCCCCCAATTGCAGGTTGGACCCGTTAGTTTCGGCAAAGTAGTAGTTGTTGCCGTTATATGCATAGCAACTCAGGCTCTCATTGGGAACCTGGCTGTCGCTGAAGACCACGCCCACCGCCATGTGCCCCTGTTCACCGGATGTGCCGGAGAAATAGAGCAGGGCCACTTTGTACCCCAGGTCATTTAACAGACTGGCCAGCAGGATCGATTTATCTTTGCGGCTGCCGCCATCGATCAGCGTTTGCGCGGGCAGTTCGGGAAAGGCAGTCATCTTGAAAGGGATAGCGTTTCCGACAAAACTCTGTACAAATTCTGCCTCATGGAAATAGTCATACCCGGTGGCTTTGGCGGTGCCGTTCAAAGCTGCGGCCAGGTCTGACACCCAGGGAGCATTGCTGGCATCGTAGACCCAGGAAGTCAGATCGCCATTATTTGTTGCCGCATCGGCAAGGATCAGGGTCTTTTCGTCGGTTGCCATGGTGCTGGTCATCTCATTCTGTGTAGTGGCATCACTACTGTAAAAATTACTCGCATCTGCATTTACCTGCCGGTCCCACTGCAGCAGGTTATAGCCTTGCGCCACGTCGCTCGGTACTTCCACGTTCCATTTATAGTCCACACCATCGTAGGTCCATTCCAGGTCACTGGCGGTGGTCTGGATGCCGTCAAAATGAATCGGAGCGACTTCGACGCTCTGCCCCGCCACGGACACCACCACGATGGCGCCAGCGGAGCTGACCTCGTCCTGGTCGTCGATCGCGTACAGGGTCACCTGGTGCGACCCGGCAGCCAGTTGATAGCTGAACCTCTCGGTGGCGTTCACCTGGATCCCGTCGATCTGCCACAGATAGCTCAGGCCGGAGCCGGTGCTGGCAGAGGCGTCAAAACTCACCAACGCCTGCTGCCCCTGGTCCACACTGAGCTGCAACTGCTGGCCGTCGACGGCGCTCTGGCCACCGGACTGGATCTGCAGGTGGGCAGCCGCCGGCCCTTCGTTCAACTGTGGCTGGGGAGACGCAAAAACAAGAGAGGCGCCGGAAAGTAAGAGCGCAAAACAGACAACTGCTCCTAAAAGCCATCTATTCATTCGCCCGATCCTCCATTTTAACCGTTTAAGAAGCAACGGACTTCTATATAGTGCTATTTTGACTTTTAGTTGACAAATTCCTGCTTCGTGAGGAAAAAATTTCTGAAATGTTGTCAAAACGGCCGCCGATAGTCAACCCTTTGCTAAAATTGCCATTAGCCTTATAATGGAATCGAGCAGTGGCTAAGTTCAGAAATATGAGATAAGAGAAAGATCATGGCGATTCATCAATGCCGTTTGTCTGAGTGATGTTTTGCCGCGATGGCTGTTTGGCTAGTCCTTGATGGAGGGATTGAAATGCAGGTTTGTCCTTTATGCGGGAAGGAAAACGATACGCTGGCGCCCTTCTGCTCTAACTGTAAGGCGCCTCTCCTGGGAGGATCATCGGAAGGCGCTCAGCCTCAAACCGATGCGCCCCGCGAGATCGGCGGGCCGATCAAAAATGCAGCCCTGATCCTGATCGGAATTATAGTGCTGCTCTGCATCTACTTTGCTTACAATCATTCGCACGCGCATGGCATCATCACCACCGTGGCCGGCAACGGGACAGCGGGCTATACCGGCGATGCGGGACCAGCCACCGGCGCAGAGCTAAATTACCCTATAGGCGTGGCGGTTGATGCCTCCGGCAACCTCTATATTGCCGACGCCGGAAACAACCGCGTCTGCAAGGCAGACAGGGCTGGCGTGATCACTACCGTGGCCGGCAACGGGGTACCGGGCTATACCGGCGATGCGGGACCAGCCAACGGCGCAGAGCTGAATTACCCGATGGGCGTGGCGGTTGATGCCTCCGGCAATCTCTACATTGCGGATACCAAAAACAACCGCGTCCGCATGGTGGACAGGGCAGGCATCATCACCACCGTGGCCGGCACTGGAGCGCAGGGCTCTTCAAGCAACGGACCCGCCATCAGCGCCGAGCTGAACCAACCAACAGGCGTGGCGGTTGACAAAGCCGGCAACCTCTACATTGCCGATAACCAGAACTTCTGCATCCGCAAGGTGGACACCAGAGGCAGCATCACCACCGTGGCCGGCAACGGAACAGAAGGCTATGGCGGCGATGGGGGACCAGCCACCGGCGCGGAGTTGGATTATCCAACAGGCGTGGCGGTTGACAAAGCCGGCAACCTCTACATTGCCGACGCCAGGAACAACCGCATTCGCAAGGTGGACGCCAGAGGCATCATTACCACCGTGGCCGGCAACGGAATACAGGGCTATGGCGGCGATGGGGGAGCTGCCACCAGCTCCGAACTGAACTATCCGGCAGACGTGGTGTTCGATGCCTCCGGCAACCTCTACATCGCCGATGATGGAAATAATCGCATTCGCAAGGTGGACGCCAGAGGCATCATTACCACCGTGGCCGGCAACGGAATACAGGGCTATGGCGGCGATGGGGGAGCTGCCACCGGCGCTGAACTGAACTATCCGGCAGGCGTAGCGTTTGATGCCTCCGGCAACCTCTACATCGCCGATATCAAAAGCAACCGTATCCGTAAGGTAGCCGGAGCGGGTCTCTGAGATGGGGAGCGATAATGCTTAGCTACGGTTGTGATACGGTATGTAAGGTCGCTATTCAACGTGGTCTTGGCTTCAGAGGGGGAAAGCAATCCCCCACTGAAGCTTAGACCACGTTGAATAGGGGCGCGCCCAGAGGGCACCCGGCTCTTATCCGACCGCTTCGGAGAAGCGGTGGCATTAGAGCGGGTAGCCATCGGTAAAGAAACAGTGGCGGCCTTTCCGTATAGGGCTGCCATGGAAAGTAGACAATATCGATAAGCGGGAGTACTATGGAAAATATATACACAGCATCTGAGAATAATGGGGGTAAGTGGATGCTCGATAAATCGGAACTCGAGGAGATCTTGCGGGTGGCGCAGCGGGGCAGCGATTTTGCCGAGGTCTTCATGGAGCGGACGGAGTCGACCAGGATCGGGTGCGAGGCCCGGCAGATCGAGCGGGTGATCTCCGGCCGGGAGCAGGGGGCCGGGATCAGGGCGGTGCACGGAGACAATACGGCCTATGGATACACCAATGCCCTGGATAAGGAGAGCCTGCTCCAACTGGCCGGCCAGGTAAGCCGGGCTGCCCAGGCCGGGGAGGTGTCGCCGGTGGCGCTGCAGCGGCGGGAGTCGCCGGTCGATCTGCCGGTGGTCCGGCGCCCTGACGTCACGCCGGTCGAGGACAAGGTGGCCCTGGTCCGGGAGGCCGAGGAGTCGGCCCGGCGCCAGGACGAGAAGCTGCTGCGGCAGGTGTCGGTGGGCTATGCGGATACGATCCAGCAGGTGACCATCGCCAACACCGAGGGCGTCTACGTCGAGGACGAGCGGGTGCGCTGCCGGATGTCGGTGAACGCCGTGGCTGCCGAGGGGACGGTGATCCAGACCGGCTACGACTCTATTGGTGGAACCAGGGGTGAAGAGCTGTTCGACGGGGAGAAGCCGGCAGAGCTCGGGCGGCAGGCGGCCAGGAGGGCGCTCCTGATGCTGAAAGCCCGGCGGGCGCCGGCGGGGCACATGGCGGTGGTGCTGTCCGGCGAGGCCGGTGGGACGATGGTCCATGAAGCCTGCGGCCACGGACTGGAGGCGGACCTCGCCCAGAAGAACCTGTCGGTCTATTCGGGAAAGAAGGGCGCCCAAGTCGCCTCGGAACTGGTGACGGTGGTGGACGACGGCACTCTGCCGGGGCGGTTCGGGTCGTTCCGGTTCGACGACGAGGGCAACCCCGCCCAAAAAACCGTCCTGATCGATCAGGGCGTCCTGACTGGTTACATGTATGACCATATCACTGCAGCCAGGGACGGGGTGGCGCCGACCGGCAACGGGCGACGGCAATCCTTCCAGCACCGCCCGATCCCCAGGATGTCCACCACTTACCTGGCCCCCGGCGAGACCCCGCCCGAGGAGATTATCAGGGAGACGAAGTCCGGGCTGCTGGTGCGCCATATGGGTGGCGGCCAGGTAAACACCACCAATGGGGACTTTGTCTTCGATGTGCCCGAGGGCTACCTGATCGAAAACGGCGAGGTGACGGCGCCGGTGCGGGGAGCGACCCTGACCGGCAACGGCCCCGATGTCCTGAAGCAGATCGACCTGGTGGGCAGCGACTTCGGATTCTCGCTGGGGATCTGCGGCAAGGAGGGGCAGGGGGTTCCGGTCTCGGACGCCCAGCCGACAATCAGGATACCGTCCCTGGTCGTGGGCGGTATCATCGAGGAAGAGATCGCGGAAGAGGGTGAGGGCGACGATTAGGACCTCAACTGGAATGACCGGGCGGGACCTGGTCAACGCAGCGGTGGATGAGGCCCGGCGCAGCGGCGCCGAGGCGAGCGAGGCCTATTTCGAGCGCAGCGAGGATCTCACCATCGAGGTCCGGGACGGCGTTGTGGAAAATCTCAAGGTGGCCCAGGAATCGGGAGTGGGCATCCGCATCATCCGGAGCGGCTGTCTGGGGTTTGCCTATACCTCCGACCGGTCCTGGCCGGCCCTGCGGGAGGCTGTCGGCGCCGCTCTGGCCAACGCCCGGGTGTCCAGCAGCGACCCCTTCAACAACCTGCCGAAGCCGCCTGCGGCATACGCCGTGATGAATCTGGCAGATCCCCGCCTGAAGGAGATCCCTCTGGATGATAAGATAGAGCTGGCGCGCCGGATCGAGAGGAGCGGGAGAGCGTACGACCCCCGCATCCGGATCACCGAGCAGGCTGCTTACGAGGAGTCGCACTACCAGGTGAGCATCGCCAACTCTCTTGGCGTGTCGGCCTCATATGAGGGCAGTTTCTGCGGCGGCGGCGCCTCCTTAGTGGCCGGCGCCAACGGTGAGCAGCAGTCTGGATTCGGCATCCAGTATTCCAGGAATTACGCCGAGCTCGACCCGGAGGCGATCGGGCGCGAGGCGGCCTCCAAGGCGGTCCGCCTGTTGGGCGCCAGCCGCCTGTCAACGAAGCGGGCCGCGGTCGTTTTTGACCCCTACGTGGTCACCAATTTTCTGGCGGTGCTCTCCTCGGCCCTGACGGCGGAAGCGGTGCAGAAAGGTCGTTCCCTGTTTGCGGGCAAAGTGGGTGAGCGGGTGGCGGCTGCCGGAGTCACCGTCATCGACGACGGCGCTCTGCCAGGCGGCCTGATGAGCGCTCCCTTCGACGGTGAGGGGGTACCCAGCCGGCGCACCGTCCTGATCCAGGATGGCAAGCTGGCTGGATTCTTGCAGAACTCCTATACGGGCGCCAAGGACGGCCTGGCTTCCACCGGCAACGCCAGCCGGGGCTCCTACAAGTCGACCCCGGAGCTGGGCAGCACCAACTTCTACCTGGAGCCGGGAGAGTTGACACAGGAACAGATCATCAAACAGACGGACGAGGGCATCTATCTGACCGACGTCATGGGAATGCACACCGTAAACCCCATTTCCGGGGATTTTTCCGTGGGGGCGGCAGGAATTTGGATTGAACATGGCGAACTTACAACACCGGTAAGGGGTATGGTAATAGCTGGCAACATGCTGGAGTTGCTGGAAGGGATCGATGCGGTCGGTCGGGACCTGCGCTTTTTTATCGGCAAGGGTGCGCCCACGGTGCGGGTGGCCAGGCTGACCATCAGCGGTGAATAATTACGTAATGAGTAATGAGTGTCGCAATCTAAGGAAAGAAGACGTGACGTAAAATGAGCAATAACTCAGCACTCAGCACTCAGCACTCAGCGCTACGCATTCTTGTGCTGCACGGTCCCAATCTCAACCTGACCGGCGCACGGGAACCGGAGATCTATGGGGCGGCCACGCTGGCGGACATTGACGGGGAGCTGCAACGGCAGGGAGAGGCCCTGGGTATCGAGGTGGAGTGCTTTCAATCCAACCACGAGGGTGACCTGATCGACAGGATCCACGAGGCCGGGCGGTGCTGTGACGCCATTATCATCAACCCCGGCGCCCTGACCCATTACAGTTTTGCCTTGCAGGACGCCTTGCGGGCGGTCGGCCTGCCGGTGGTCGAGGTGCACATGAGCAATATCTATGCCCGGGAGGACTGGCGCCGCCGGTCGGTGATCGCTCCTGTTGCCCGCGGTCAGATCACCGGCTTTGGAAGCCAGAGTTATTCCCTGGCCCTGACTGCCGCCAGCCGGCTAATTGGGAAGTGAGATGTGGGAAGCGAGAAGAGAAGACATTGGCGGAGCCAAAACCAACGGAGTTCACCTCACACCTTACAGATGGCCGGTAAAGTAGGAGCACCATTATGATAGGTGAAATGCGAGAAGATGAAAATGACAGGCGCCTGTTTCAACGGGCGCGAAAAGTTTTGGCGGAACCAAAACCAACGAGGCTCACAGCTAACCCCTCACCTCACACCTCTCAAATGGGCAGGAGGCTCGGAAGGCTCAGGAACCTGATGGGGAGACAGAACCTGGATGCCCTGCTGGTCACCAATCCGGAGAACATGAGATACATCAGCGGGTTTACCGGGGAGGGACTGCTCCTGATCTCGCCCGGCGATGCCTGCCTGGTGACGGACGGGCGCTATCAGACCCAGGCCGGGTTGGAAGCCCCGGATTGGATGGTGTTGATTTCTAAAACCCTGTCATCGGAGGCTCTGGCGGAGGTCTGCCGGGAGCGCGCCCTGAACAGAATCGGGTTTGAGAAGAACGATGTCACCTACCAGAAGTTCGAGAGATTCCAGGCGGACTTCAGCGGTTTGGACCTGCGTCCGGTTCTGGGGTTGGTGGAAAGCCTGCGCCTGGTCAAGGATGTCGATGAGATCGCCATGATCCGGGAGGCGGGGGTGGTCGCCGGGGCGGCTTTCTGCTATGTGATCGGGCATATCTGCTCCGGCCAGACCGAGCGGGAGATCGCCAGCCGCATCGATTATTTCCTGCGCAGCCGGGGCGATGGCCCACCGGCCTTCGAGACGATCGTGGCGGCGGGGGAGCGCGGGGCGATGCCTCACGGGCGCGCCACGCCTGACAAGATCAGGAGCGGCCAGATGGTGATGATGGACTTCGGGGCGTGCTGCCAGGGGTATATGTCGGATATCACCCGTACGGTGTGCGTTGGCCGGTTCGATGACAAGCAGCGCCACGTCTACGGGGTCGTGCTGGAGGCGCAGCTCAGCGCCCTCGATCGCCTCAGGCCGGGTGTGATTGCCAGCCAGGTGGACGAGGTGGCGCGGCAAGTGATCGCCAGGGCGGGATTCGGCGATTATTTCACGCACTCTCTCGGACACGGTGTCGGCTTGAATATCCACGAGGCGCCCCGGCTCGCTCCCAAACAGGAGATAGTCCTGGAGGCGGGGATGATCACGACGGTGGAACCGGGGGTCTACATCCCCGGGTGGGGGGGCGTTCGCATCGAAGACACCGTTCTGGTGACGGAAACCGGGTGTGAGATCCTGACCCCTGTAGCCAAGGACTTTATGGTGCTCTGAGGTAGGGCGGCGCCGGCGCAGAAGATTGCTCCGGATGCTGCATGAAAATAGATAACCTGACGCAGATTACTATTTGGCAGTTGAGAAAGGAGAGGAAACCTGGCAGAACAGATGTCTGATGAAGGATGTCGGATGCAAGATTTGTGTATGCCTCTGACTTTCGAAATGCCAGGCCATGACATGATTTCATCAAATGATTTTCGCACCGGTTTGACCATTGAGATCGAAGGAGACGTCTGGACAGTGGTCGATTTTCAGCATGTCAAGCCGGGCAAGGGACCGGCCTTTGTACGCTGCAAGCTGAAGAATCTCCGCACCGGCGGCGTTGTCGAGCGGACCTTCCGGGCGGGAGAGAAACTCCCCCGCGCCCACCTGGAACGCAGGGAGATGCAGTACCTGTACCGGGAGGGGGATTCTTTCGAGATGATGGACAACGAGAGTTATGAACAGACCAGCCTCAGCGTGGAGCAATTGGGTGACAATGTCAAGTATCTCAAGGAAAATATGAATCTTTACCTGCTGACCCACAACGGCAACCTGATCGGGGTCGAGCTTCCGAATACCGTGGAGCTTGAAGTGGTTGCCGCCGATCCGGGACTGCGCGGCGATACGGCTACGGGAGGCACCAAGCCGGCCACCCTGGAGACCGGGCTGATCATCCAGGTGCCCCTGTTTGTCGATGTGGGCACCGTGATCAGGGTTGACACCAGGAGCGGGGAGTACCTGGAACGAGCATGACCCTGGTTTTTAAGGATCAAGTCAAAGACGAGTCAGGAGGGTATACCCATGGATGATTTGCGCGAGCGGATTGCTTACCTGCAAGGATTGGCTGAGGGGTTGAAGCTAGAGGAAGGCAAGGATGAGGCCCGGATTGTAAAACAGATGATCGATATTCTAGCCGACCTGATCGACAAGGTGGAGGAGGTCGAGGCCGCCCAGGAGGACCTGGAGGATTACCTGGAGAGCATTGACGAAGACCTCTACGACGATGAGGAAGAGGATGACGAGGACGAGGACGAGGACGAGGACCTGGACGATGAGGATAGGGATGGCGACGATGAAGATGATGACGAGCTGGGCAGCATTTCCGAAGAAGAGTTGAATTACGTGGAAGTGGAGTGTAAGAACTGCCACGACATCATCTGCTTTGAAGAGGATCTGTTCTACGACGACGATATCGTCGAGATCACCTGTCCCAACTGCAACCAGGTGGTATTTGTGAACGACGGGTCGATGCCGCTGCCGGAGAGCACCGGAAAGGCCAAGAAGAAATCTGATCAGGGCGAGCCGGAGAACGCCGGAAAGGCCAAGAAGAAATCCGATCAGGACGAGCCGGAGAACGCCGGAAAGGTCAAGAAGAAATCCGATCAGGGCGAGCCGAAGAACGCCGGAAAGGCCAAGAAGAAATCCGATCAGGGCGAGCCGGAGAGCGAAGACATCTAACTGCCGGCTTCCTTCCCGAGGAGACCGGATGAAGAAATCAATCCAAACTGAAAGAGCAGCCATTAAGCCCGAGAGGGCTTTTTTCTTTTTTAGGGAGAGAACTCAGGGTGACCACCTCTTTCATAAAATTGGTAACACTGCAATATCTTATAAGTACAGGGGGGAGGAGATCGCCCATGCCTCTGGACACTGCAGTCAATCTGCACCCGATCTTTGTCTACCTCCCGCCCCCGCTGAGAGTGATCATGGAGCAGTTGCCCCTCTCGCTGGCCAGGAACCTTGAAGAGATCCGGATTCGCCAGGGCCGTCCCCTGGCGATAAAAACAGATCAGGGGGATTGTTTTATCGATCAGCGGGGCCAGGCGGTGGACATGCCCAACGGGGCTTACCGGGTCACTGCGGAAGACGTCTGGAAAACGGTACAGTTGATCAGCCAGAGTTCTCTCTACGCCTTTGAAGAGGAGTTCCGCCAGGGTTTTCTGACCATTCCGGGAGGGCACCGGGTTGGCCTGGCGGGGAAGGCCGTGCTGGAGGCCGGAGCCCTGAAAACGCTGCGGGATATCGGCAGCCTCTGTTTCCGGATCGCCCGGGCAGTTACCGGGGCCGCCCGGAACATCCTGCCATACCTGATCGACCGCCAGGAGGGCCGCCCCTATCACACCCTGATCGTCTCACCGCCCCGGGCCGGGAAGACCACCGTTCTCCGGGACCTGGTGCGCCTTCTCAGTTGCGGCGTGCCGGAGTTGCAGCTCCCTGGCTGCTCCCTGGGAGTGGTGGACGAGCGGGGCGAGATCGCTGCCAGTTACGGGGGTATGCCCCAGCATGACCTGGGCCCCCGGGTGGATGTGCTCGACCACTGCCCCAAGGCGGTGGGGATGTTGATGCTGCTCCGCTCGATGTCTCCCCAGGTGATCGCCACCGACGAGATCGGGCGCCGGGAGGATGTGGATGCCGTCTGGGAGATGGTCTACACGGGGGTCAGCGTGCTGGCCACCGTGCATGCCAGCCGCTTCGAAGAACTGGAACAGCGCCCCTACCTCCGCGACCTGGTAGCCGAACGGGTTTTCCAGCGCTACGTCTTTCTGAGCCGGCGCAAGGGGCCGGGTACCCTCGAGGGCATCTGGGACGGGCAAAAGCTCGAAGTTCGAAGTTCGAGAAGGGTGGGATGAGCCATGCTGGCCATGTTCAGGCTGATTGCCTCCCTGCTGATCATCTGCTCGGCGGGCCTGGCCGGCTTGAGGGCGGCCTCCGCCTATGTCCTGCGCTCCCGCCAGTTGCGCACGCTGCAGGAAGCTTTGCAGTTGTTGGACACGGAGATCATGTACGGCGCCACTCCCCTGCCGGCTGCGCTCTCCAAGGTGGCGGCCGCGGCCGGGGATGCTGTGGGGACCGTGTTTCGTGAAGCCGGCGATATGTTGGGCACGAGCAGCGGCCTTACTGCAGGAGAGGCCTGGAACCTGGCCGTTGACCAGAACATCCGCCGGACGGCCTTTACCCAGGAAGACCGGGCGATCCTGCGCTCATTCGGAGAGGCCCTGGGTTCTTCGGACCGTGCCGAGCAGCATAAGCACATCACTCTCACCACTTATCACCTGCGCCAGGAGGAAGAGAAAGCCGAGCGCGAACGCCAGAAGAACGAACGGATCTGGAAATACGGGGGGTTCCTGGTGGGTATCGGCATTGTCTTATTACTTCTTTAGGGCGAGAAAGGGGCAGCCTATGCCAAATGTGGATCTGATCTTTAAAATTGCCGGGCTCGGCATCCTGATCTCCGTTCTGCACATCATTCTGGAACAGGCGAACAAGAAGGAACAGGCTCAGATGGTGACCCTGGCCGGGGTGGTGGTGGTCCTGATCATGGTGGTGCAGTTGATCAGCCAATTGTTTACCACGGTGCGTTCGGTGTTTCATCTTTTCTGATCAGCGGGTAGAGGGTGCGGAACCTTGGAAATATTGCAGGTCGTTGCCTTAGGTCTGGTAGTTGCGGTTTTTACGGTGCTGTTGCGCCGGGAACGCCCTGAAATGGCCCTGATCCTAGCCCTCAGTTTTGGCGTGATCGTCTTTTTGATGGTGCTGAACAAGCTGGGGGCGATCATCACCGTGTTCGAGGATGTGACCCGGAGTGCCCAGGTGGACGAGCTCTACCTGGCCACTCTGTTGAAAATACTGGGCATTGCCTATATTGCCGAGTTCGGCGCCCAGGTGTGCCGCGACTCCGGTGAGGGTACGGTGGCCAACAAGATCGAACTGGCGGGAAAAGTCCTGATCATGATCCTGGCTCTGCCGATCTTTGTGGCAATCCTGGAGGCGATCATGCGCTTGCTGCCGTGATGGAGGGGTGAACTGCTTGAAGCAGATGCGATTAATCCTGCCCTTGTGTATCCTGCCTGTATTGGTGGTCTTGCTGTTATTGGCGCTGTTGCTGGCGCTGCCGGCCCCGGCCGGAGCCCTGACGCCGGACACACTCCTGCCGGACACGACCGGCGCTCAAATGGCGCCCGCTCAGGCGGCGACCGGCGCTCAAGCTAGCCCCGATGATGGGGGGCAGCCGGATACCGGCGCCCTGATCGCCAAGCAGTTTGATCAGTTGAACTTGAATGACCTGGAGGAATATGCGAAGCAGGTTGACAGCGATCTTCAGACGCAGTTGTCCGACTTCAGCCTGGTGAACACCCTGGAATCCATCCGCAGCGGCCAACTGAAGCTCGATCCGAAAAGTTTGCTCCAAGCGCTGGCCAAGATCTTTTTTCAACAGGTCCTGACCCATGTCGCCCTGCTGGGCAAGCTGCTGGTGCTGGGAACGGTGCTGGCCCTGCTGGAGCACCTGGCCGGCGCCTTTGAAGAGAATGCCGTCGCCAGGCTGGCGCATGGCGTAGGGTTGTTGGCCCTGCTGACCGTGGCCCTGAGTTCCTTTACCCTGGCCATGGACACCGGAAGGGACGCTATCCTCACTATGGTCGGGCTGATGCAGTCGCTGCTGCCGGTGATCCTCACCCTAACGGCCGCCATGGGCGGTCTTGCTACCGTTTCCCTGATGCAGCCGGTGATCATCTTGTCGATGAATCTGCTCGGAACCCTGATCAGCAATGTGGTCTTCCCTCTGATCTTCTGCGCCGCCGTGCTGGGCATTGTCAACCAACTGTCCGAGCGCCTGCAATTATCGCGGCTGGCCAACCTATTCAGGGATGGCAGCGGCATCCTGCTCAGCCTGTTTATCACGGTTTTCCTGGGGATTCTGACGGTGCAGGGCGCCGCCGGGGCGATCACCGACGGGGTCGGCATCCGCACGGCCAAGTTTGCCACTGCCGTCTTCATTCCGGTGGTCGGCAAGATCCTGACCGACGCCGTGGACGTGGTGGTGGGCTGCTCTATGTATATGAAAAGCGCCATCAGCATCGTCGGGGCGGTCACCCTAATTTTTCTCTGCGCCCTTCCGGTAATGAAGATCCTGTCGGCGGTAATTGTCTACCGGGTGGCCGCAGCCCTGATGCAGCCGCTGGGCGCCCAGCAACTCGGTGATGCTCTGCAACTGCTCGGCAATTACCTGTTCATTGTCTTCGCCGCAGTATTGGCGGTGGGGATCATGTTCCTGGTGGTGATCACCATCGTGGTGGGGCTGGGCAATGTCGCCGCCGTGCTGCAATGAACTGGGAGGCGAGAGGTGTGATAGAGGTGGCTTGACATGGAAATCATTCGCCAGCTTGTGCGAAACCTGGCTTTTCTGGCGATACTGTCGGCCTTTCTGGAGATGCTGGTGCCGCTGCAGGGAACACGGCGCTTCGTCCAGGTGATCATCGGGCTTTTTATCATGCTGGCGGTATTGGGACCGATCGTCACGCTGTTAAGGCAGCAGCCGCCCCTGAACTTTACCATGCCGGTCAGCAGTGGAAGCGATGGGGCTGATTTGAACAAGATCCTGGAACAGGGACAGTCAATGCAGGCGGTGACCTCTGCCCAGGAGCAGGATGCTTACGTCCAAGGCCTGGATGAGCAGATCGAGGTCATGTGCAGGCTCGTCCCGGGGGTAACAGCGGCTAAGGCCACAGCGACACTGAGCCCCGACGCCTCTCTGAAATCGCTGGGCACGGTACAGAAAGTGGTGGTAGAACTGCAATCCAGCTCCCAGCAGGTGGTCAGTCCGGTAGAGCCCGTCCAGATCGGGAGCGCTTTGAGCGCGGCGTCAAGCCCCCCTGCCACTCGGCAGGAGATCGTCGACCAGGTGCAGGAGACTGTGGCCAGCCTGTTTGGATTGCAAAAGGAACAGGTCAGCGTCAATTTTAAAGAAGTGGGAAGTGGGAGGTAGGTGCGTAGCATGCCGGGCAGTATGACAGAGATGTGGAGCGATCTGGTGAAGCGGTACCCTTTTCTGCGGGGGCCGCGGATGTGGCAGTTGCTGCTGGTATTTGGATTCGGATTGCTGCTGCTGGTTTTTTCAGGCTCCTGGTTCGCGCCGCGCAGCAGTCCGCTGGCCAGTGAGCCTGCGACCGGCGTCCAAGCACAGCCTGCTGCCGGTGATGACCTGACACCGGTGGAAGAGGAGCTTGAGGGCCGTCTGGCGGCGATCCTGGGGGCGGTGGGCGGAGCGGGAAGTGTCCAGGTGACGGTCACTCTCCAATCCGGGGCGGAGAACGTTTATGCCCAGAATGTCAACAAACAGGACCAGACGACCCAGGAGAAGGACCAGAGCGGTGGGAACAGTACCACGAACGAGGTGAATGAGCAGGACGACCTGGTGCTGTTGCAGTCGGGGAACGGCGGTAGCAGCACTCCGGTCGTTGTCAAGGAACTGCATCCGGAGATTGCCGGGGTGCTGGTGCTCGCTGAAGGAGCCAACAACCCGGGCCTGAAAGAGAAGCTCATGCAAGCGGTGGAAACGGTGCTCGACATCCCCTCATACCGGGTGATGGTATTACCGAAAGGAAGGTGATGGACATGAGAGTGCTGTATGTCAACAAGAAATCGGCGCTGTTCGGTCTTCTGCTGGCCATCTTCATCCTGGTCAGCGGTTATTCCCTGCTTGCCAACCGCACCCAGGCCCCCGCGTCCCCGGCCCCGGTTGCGCCGGCAAGCGACAGAGCGGTCAAGCCCCAGCCGCAGACAGACCTCTTGCCGGTCATGCCCGACCTGACCAGTGAGGATTTTTTTGTGGAGTGCCGCCTGGACCGGGACCGGGTGCGCAGCGAGCAGGTAGAGACCCTCAAGGAGATTGCCGCCCAGCCCGATTCCAGCAGCGAGGTCCGGGACAGCGCCCAGAAAGACCTGATGCAGTTGACCGAGAACATATCCAAGGAGACGGAGCTGGAAAAGATGGTGATGGCCAGGGGTTACAATGATGCCGCGGTCATGATCCTGCCCCGCTCGGCCACTGTTGTTGTCCAGGTACGGTCGCTGCCCCCGTCCGAGATGGACCAGATCAGGGCGCTGGTTGCCAAGACCACTGGCCTCGATGCCGGGAGTGTATTCGTCATTCCCAAGGCTTGAGGATCGCGGCTGTGCTGGCGACTTCGTCATGATACTGAGAAAATATGTTTGCTTTTAAGCTTACTTTATGGCATAATAAACCAGAATGGGCAATCAGGAGGGAACCAGAGGCGAGCAGTTGGTGTAAGAATATTAGGGATACTGTATACTTAGATACCGCCGGTTGCAAAATCACATCTTGTAGGATACAATTTACAATAACTTTAAGCGAGGAACGACGCGGTTTCTTTGCAGTGAGGCGAGGAGGACCGGCAGTGAGGCCAAGAATCACCGACACGACTCTGCGCGATGCCCACCAGAGCCTGTGGGCGACCCGCATGCGCACTGAAGACATGGTTCCGATCCTGGAGGACCTTGACAGGGTCGGTTACTGGTCGCTGGAGATGTGGGGCGGAGCTACTTTTGACGTCTGTATCCGCTACTTGAACGAGGACCCCTGGGAACGGATCAAGGTGATCAAGGCTCACGTCAGGAACACACCCCTGCAGATGCTGCTTCGCGGCCAGAACGTGGTCGGCTATGCGAACTACGCCGACGACATCGTCTATGCCTTTGTAGATCGGGCGGCCAAGTGCGGCATCGACGTCTTCCGGATCTTTGACGCCCTGAACGACGTGCGCAACATGGAAGTGCCGCTGAAGGCGGTCAAGAAGAGCGGAGCGCATGCCCAGGCCAGCGTCGTCTACACATTGAGCCCGGTGCACACCTTCGAGCTTTACCTGGAGGCGGCCTTGCGTCTCCAGGACCTGGGGGCCGATTCCATCTGCATCAAGGACATGGCCGGGCTGATCTCACCCTATGTAGCGTATGACCTGGTGTCGCTCTTCAAGGAGAGGCTGCAGGTACCTGTTCACCTGCATACCCACTATATCGGCGGTATGGCCATCGGCGCCTGCCTGAAGGCGGTGGAGGCAGGGGTGGATATCTTCGACGCCTGTTCCGGCCCCCTGGCCTTCGGTTCGTCTCAGCCCCCGGTAGAGACTCTGGTGCGGGCGCTGCAGGGAACGGAACACGACACCGGCCTCGACCTGCACCACCTGTTCGAGATCGCCAACTACTGGGAGGATCTCCGGCGGCGGCGCGGTTATGAACGCGGCGTCACCCGACTCAATGCCATGCAGGTGTTCGACCATCAGGTGCCGGGAGGTATGATCACCAACCTGGTGTGCCAGTTGGAGGAGCAGAAGGCCTTATACCGTATGGACGAGGTACTCAAGGAGATCGCTCTCGTCCGTGCCGAGCTTGGCTATCCGCCGTTGGTCACGCCGACCAGCCAGGTCGTGGGCGGACAGGCCGTGTCCAACGTACTGCTGGGCGAGCGCTACAAAATGGTGCCCAATGAAGTTAAGCAATACGTCCGGGGCTTTTACGGCAAGCCCCCGGCTCCTATTGATGAAAAGGTTCAGAAGCTGATTATCAGGGACGAGGAGCCGATTACCTGTCGCCCGGCTGACCTGATAGAGAACAGGTTTGAGCGCACTAGGGAAGAGATCGGGGATCTGGCGGAATCTGAAGAGGACTATATAACTTATGCCCTCTTTCCCGTATGGGCCAGGAAGTTCTTCGAGTACCGGAAAAAGACGCGGGATGATGGAGCCGCGCCCGCAAGCGGGCGTCTGCCGGGCGCGGCGGCGGGTGTGGGGCCGGATGCGGAGGAAAAAGTGGCGCCCAGGCTTGTAGAGTCAGTAAAAAGACCGGTGGGGCCGGTACCGGCGTCAAAGCCGGCGCCGCCAAAATCTCCTGTTTCTGAGGCATCCAGGGAGGACGAGGACATGGACATTGAAGACGTTAAGGAGTTCATCAGGCTGATCAGCCAGAGTGAAGTCAACGAGCTGCACATAGAGACAACCGGGATGAAGGTCAAGATCAAGAAAGGGGCCGCCGGGGAGGACTCTCCGTTCAAGGGCGCGAACGGGTTAAGCCACGGGCTGGCCGTGGGAGAGGCGGATCAGGCCGGCCTTCCTGCTGCCGGAGAACCGCGGATTGCGGTGGGTGAGAGCAGAGGCAACCTGATCGAGGTGGTGGCCCCGATGGTGGGCACCTTCTACCGGTCGCCGGCCCCCGATGCCCCGTCTTTTGTGGAGGCCGGAAGCCTAGTCAAGGAGGGCCAAACCCTGTGTATCATCGAAGCCATGAAATTGATGAACGAGATCGAGGCGGAATGCCCGGGCGAGATCGTGGAGATCCTGGTCGAAAACGCCCAGCCGGTAGAGTATGGGCAGGTGCTCTTCCTGATTGAACCGGAGGTCTAGGTCAGATAGAATTGAGCGGAACTTTCGCCGCATGTCCAGACGGCATGCGGTCTTAGCTTCATTTGGTGGTTAGTGGTTGGCCGGAAGTTGGGTTTTGAGCGGTTTTCCAACGGCCAACGACTAATAGGAGGTCTCGTAGTGTTCAAGAAGATCCTCGTAGCCAACCGGGGTGAGATTGCCGTCCGGATCATCCGTACCTGCCAGGAGTTGAACATCAAAACAGTTGCCGTCTATTCGGAGGCGGACCGGGATGCCCTCCATGTGCGGATGGCGGATGAAGCGGTATGCATCGGGGCGCCGCAGCCATCCCGCAGCTACCTGAACATTCCCAACATCATCAGCGCTGCGATCACCAGGGGAGCCGAGGCGATCCACCCCGGCTACGGCTTTCTGTCCGAGAACCCCTACTTTGCCGAAATCTGCGAGACTTCCGGGATCAAGTTTATCGGGCCGCCTGCCTCTGCCATCGAGGCGATGGGGGCCAAGGCCCGTGCCCGGGAGATCATGGCTGCGGTCGGGGTGCCCGTGGTGCCGGGATCTCCGGGGTTGGTCACCAGAAATGACGAGATCGCCCAGATTGCGGAGAGCATCGGCTATCCGGTGATTGTCAAGGCTACCGCCGGTGGCGGCGGTAGAGGGATGCGGGTTGCCAACAACCTGCATGAACTGGAGAAGTCGGTAATCGCCGCCAGTACTGAGGCGGAGGCAGCTTTCGGCGATGGCGGCGTCTACCTGGAGAAATACCTGGAAGAGCCGCGGCACGTAGAGATCCAGCTACTGGCGGATCAGCACGGTCATGCAGTCTACTTGGGGGAAAGGGACTGCTCCATTCAGCGCCGGCACCAGAAGCTGGTGGAGGAGACCCCCTGCCCCTCGCTCACCGGGGACCTGCGGCGGCAGATGGGCGAGGCGGCGGTCAGGGCGGCGCTGTCGGTTGACTACAGCGGGGCCGGGACGGTGGAGTTTTTGTTGGACAAGTCCGGGAGCTATTATTTTATCGAAATGAATACCAGGATCCAGGTAGAGCACCCGGTCACCGAATGGGTGACCGGAATCGACCTGGTGGCTGCCATGGTCGACATCGCCGCCGGGGTGCCGCTGCCGTACCGCCAGGAGGAGATCAGCCCGCGGGGGGCGGCGATCGAGTGCCGCATCAACGCTGAGGACCCGGACCACGACTGGCGGCCCTGCCCGGGCCGGGTGACCGGTTACCTGCCCTCGGGCGGTTTCGGGGTGCGGGTTGACAGCGGCATCTACATCGGTTACGAAATCCCCCACTATTACGACTCGCTGATCGCCAAGCTGAGCACCTGGGGGAACGACCGCCAGGAGGCGATCGGGCGCATGAAGAGAGCCCTGGGTGAGTTCCAGATCGACGGCGTGGTCACCACCATTCCCTTTTTACAGCGCATCATGGATAATGCCTGGTTCCAGCGCGGCGAGACGTATACCAACTTTATCCAGCGCAGGTTGGAAGGCCTTTGATCTCCCTTGCAATTTTATTTTTTTATGGTAGAATAAGACAAACTGCTTGAAGTTCGAGGATCCCTTAGAACTGTAATGTTTATGGGCAGCCATCGCAAAATTCCACCGGCTGGTATCCAGTGACAACCCCACCCCTTCGAAATGTAATATTTAACATCCATCGCAAAGCTTTCGGCGGTGTCACGATGCTGTGTTTTTAACTCCTTGACAGGTTGGTAGTTACTTCGAATCTCGAATTTCGAACGTCGAAAAAAAGACAGGAGGCGGCGCAGAATGGTTGATGGCAATATCGTGGAGGAGACAAGCCAGACCTCGCTGGGTACGATCCGTATTGCTAACGAGGTGGTAGCGATCATTGCTGGCCTGGCAGCTACAGAAATCGATGGCGTTGCCGGCATGAGCGGTGGTATTGCCGGGGGCATCGCCGAGAAGCTGGGCAGACGTAACCTGGCTCGCGGTGTGAAGGTTGAGGTTGGCGAGCGCGAGGCGGCGGTAGACCTGTTCGTCATCGTGGAATTTGGCGTGCGCATTCCGGATGTGTCCCTGCGTGTCCAGGAGAGCGTCAAAAAGGCGATAGAGAGTATGACCGGTCTTGCGGTGATCGAAGTCAACGTTCACGTCCAGGGCGTTTCCTTTGCCGACGGGCAGGATGATCAGCAGCAGCGCGTTAAATAGCCTTTAGCATTGAAATGAGGTGACGGCTTATGCAGTTTGGACACCGATTGTTGTCAGGAATATTTGCCATAATAGCCATAGTTTTTGCCGGTATCGTGCTTGCGCTTGCCCTGGGCTGGGTTGTTCCCCAAGAATATCTGCAGTTGTTCCTGGCTATTCCAGACAACCGCTGGATTATGGGCGCCGTCAGCGTGCTGGTGATTTTGCTGGCCCTGTGCCTGATCGTGGCTGCCTGCAGGGGCTCTCACCGTTCCCGGGAGCTGATGGTCCAGGAAACCAGTTACGGTAGGGTTGACATCACGGCGCCGGCCCTGGAGGATCTGATTCGCCGGGCGTCTCATCAGGTCCGGGAGGTCCGGGATATCAGGACGCTGTTGCGCTATGAAGAAGGCGGCGTTACGGTTGACCTGCGCCTGAAAGTCAGTCCGGAGGCCAACCTCCCGGTGATTTCCCAGGAGGTCCAAGAGGTGGTTCAGAATTACCTGGAAGAGAAAGCGGGCATCCATGTGCGGCAGGTGCAGGTGTTGATTGAAGGCGTTTCTTCCGAGTCCCGCGCCCGGGTCGAATAGTGGCTGTTGACCACAGAAGGAGGGAGATTTACATGCGGGATGGCCGATCCGTATTAGAAACTTTGTTGGAACTGATAGACAAGCATAGGGGTGCTGTGCTTGGCGTTGTCGCCGGCATCCTGATCGCCCTGTTGTTCATTGGCTTCGGCTTCTGGAAGACGATAGGCATCGCCATCTTAATCGTGATCGGATATTTTATCGGCAAGCGATTCGATTAAGAGGGCAACCTGGATGCTCTGCGGAGGCGTCTGTTTCGCCCGGAACCTATTCGATGATACCCGGCATTGAAGTATATTTGCGGCTTTCTTGGAAATTCTAAATGCTTGTCTGATGGTTTCTGCAAGGTACGCCTTGCATTAGTGCCGGGGGGAGTGTTCCGTTTGAGTAGGCGGCGGGCGCGTGAGATGGCCCTGCAGGTTTTGTTCCAGGTGGACATGGGCAAGGCCAAACCGGAGAGCGCCCTGGTCTACACATTGAATGAATGCAGAGCAACCGGCGCCACGGCGGATTTTACCCGCGCCCTGGTAGCAGGAGCGCTGGAACATCAGCAGCAGATCGACGATTATCTGGCCCACTATGCCACCGATTGGGATCTGCCCCGGATGGCTAACGTGGACCGCAACATTCTGAGGCTGGGTCTTTTTGAAATGCTTTATTATCATGCCACCCCGGTCAACGTGGCCATAGATGAAGCCCTCGAACTGGCCAAAATTTTCAGCCACAAAGACGCCCCGCGTTTCATCAATGGCATTTTAGGCCGCATTGCCAAAGAAGTTACTGTTGAACCCGGTTGACATGACAAGGAGCGGGTAGCCAGGCGCCGCCTCTTGTCGCTTAAAAACCGGGTTCTTGTATTTATTTGGCAAGTCGGCTCCCAATGAGATGAGAAACCTGCGGGTTCGGCAGGTTTGCAGGCTAAATAGAAACTTTTTGGCATCAGGCAGGAATTTGGTTGATTGACAGAGAATTACCACTAAAAACCTACTAATTTAAGGGGGGTAAAGTAATGGCCGCTCAACTGTTGTTAGGAAAACCGCTTGCGGAGAAGATCAAGGGTGAGGTTTCTCAGGAAGTCGTTTCGTTAAAGGCCATGGGGGTATCGCCGAGCCTGGTCGCCATTCAGGTGGGGCAGAACGATGCATCCCGCGTTTACACCAACGCCCAGCGCAAGGTTGCCGAGGCTGTCGGCATCAAGTATGAACTCCAGGAACTGCCTGCGGACTTGACCCAGGACCAACTCCTGAAGCACATCGCCGGCCTGAACAGCGACCCGAAAGTCACTGGCATCATCCTGCAGATGCCACTCCCGGCCCAGATCGACGCCAAGGTCTGCCAGTGGAGCATTGCTTACGAGAAGGACGTCGAGGGCATGACCCCCCACAACATGGGCCTGGTCACCTATGGCAAGCCGCGTCTAGTACCCTGCACCGCCAAGGGCGCCTTTGAACTGGTGAAGTCCACCGGGGTGGATGTCTACGGCAAGGAGATCGTGGTTATCGGCCACAGCGACATCGTGGGCAAGCCGGCGGCGCTGCTGTTCCTCAATGAGTTCGGCACTGTGACCGTCGGCCACATCGCCACCGGCCAGCGAGGCCTGACCGAGTCCCACGTCAGAAGGGCGGAGATCCTGATCGTGGCTGTCGGAGTGCCTCACCTGGTCAAGGGCGACTGGGTCAAAGAGGGCGCCATCGTGATCGATGTCGGGATCAACGCCACCAAGGACGGCAAGATCGTCGGCGACGTGGAGACCGAGATCGCTGCCGAAAAGGCGGCCTATATAACCCCGGTTCCGGGCGGCGCCGGCACTGCCACCACCGCTATTTTAATGCAGAACACCGTGGAAGCTGCCAAGTGGCAGCTTGAGAAGAGAGCCTAAAAGATTAGGACGGCTGATCGGGGAACTGGATGCTGCAAAGGATCCAGTTCTCCTTTCCTTATTAAGATCGATTGAGCAATCAATTTTAGGGAGGTTGCATACGTGGCAGCAGTGCGGATTGTCGGAAAAGAGATCGCCGAGGAGATCAGGCAGCAGTTGGCCCAGGAGACGGAGGATCTCAAAAAGAAGGGGATCACTCCGAAAATGGCCCTGATCCTGGTCGGGGACGCCCAGGACTCGGCCCTGTACGTCAGGACCAAGGCCAAGGCTGCCGAGAGCGTGGGCAGCATCGGGGAGGTCCACCACCTGCCCGAGGATGCCACTCTCGAGCAGTTGATGGCCCTGGTGGAGAAGCTGGACTGGGATGACAGCGTGCACGGGATCCTGGTCCAATGCCCTCTGCCGCACCACCTGCACCAGTATGAAAAACAGGTGATGGGCGCCATTTTACCGGAAAAGGACATCGATGCCTTCCATCCGGTCAACCTCGGAAACTTGCTGATCGGTGACAAGTGCTATTGGGGAGTCACCGCCTTTGCCTGCATCAAGATTTTAGAAAAGCAGGGGATCGATTTCAAGGGCAAGCACGCCGTAGTGGTCGGCTTCTCGATCGAGATCGGCAAACCGGTCACCGTGATGCTGTTCGAAAAGGGCTGCACCGTGACTCTGGTCAGCCCGGACGTGGATTTTGCCCCCTACACCAGGCAGGCTGATATCGTGGTCACCGAGGTCGCCAGGCCGCGGGCGATCACCGGCGACATGCTGAAGCCGGGCGCCATCGTCATCGACACCGGCTCCAACTGGGTCGACGGCAAGTCCGTCGGTGACGTGGACTACGACAGCGCCGCCGAGGTTGTCGCAGCCATCACCCCGGTCCCCGGTGGTTTGGGTCCCGTTCGCATCATCATGCTCATCTACAACTTGCTGGAAGCCGCCAAAGACAAGGCCGGAGCATAGAAGAGAATGCTGCGCCGTGTCTACAGCGTGGGGGAGGTAACCGGATACCTGCGGGATCTCCTGGAGGCGGACACTCTGCTGGGCAACATCTGGGTGCGGGGCGAGATCTCCAACTGCAAGCATCACACCTCCGGCCATCTCTACTTTACTTTGAAAGATGCCGCGAGCTGTATGCGCTGTGTCATGTTCCGCTCCCGCTGCAGCCAGTTGAACTTCCTGCCATCCAACGGAATGAGTGTGATCGTGCGCGGCCATGTCAGCATCTATGAGCGGGACGGCCAGTACCAGTTGTACGCCGAGGAACTGGCGCCGGACGGCATGGGCGCCCTGTATGCCGCTTACTGCCGTCTCAAGGAGCAGTTGCAGGCGGAAGGGCTGTTTGCGCCGGAACATAAAAAGCCGCTGCCCCGTTTTCCCCGAAAAGTCGGGGTGGTCACTTCACAGAACGGAGCGGCGTGGCATGACCTGGTAACGGTGATGCGGCGCCGCTGGCCCGGGATCTCCATCGTGCTGGCGCCCGCCGCGGTTCAGGGCGAACAGGCGCCCCGGGAGATCTGTGCCGCCCTCGAGTTGCTTGACCGGCGGCAGGATGTTGATCTGATCATTGTCGGCAGGGGCGGGGGCTCTCTGGAGGAGTTGTGGGCGTTCAACACGGTGGAGGTGGCGCGCACGATCTTCAAGCTGTGCCATCCGGTAGTGAGCGCCGTTGGCCACGAGACCGATTACTCCATTGCCGACCTGGTCGCCGACGTCCGGGCGGCCACCCCTTCGGCTGCCGCAGAGTTGGGGGTGCCCTCGCACCTGGAACTGGAAAACAGGCTGTGCCGGCTTCAGGACCGCCTGGTCCTGGGTGCCGTTCAGGGTACGCTCAGGCAAAAACAGCGGCAGTTGCAGGAGATCGGCGAGCGGGAACTGGAGCGCTATCCCCGGCAGCTTTGCTCCCGGTATAAACAGGAGTTGAAGCTGCTGCAGGTGCAACTCCTGCATGGGATGCAGTCCGGGCGCGATCAGGCGGTCAACAGGAGGCGGGTGCTGGCTGAGAAGCTGGACAGCCTGAACCCGCTGGCAATTTTAAAAAGAGGCTACAGTGTCTGCTGCCATCCGGACAGCGGCAGGATCGTTCAGAGCAGCCGCCAGGTCCAGGATGGCGACCTCCTGAAAGTGATCCTCGGTGAAGGGAGCCTGAACTGCAAGGTGACTGAGCGGGTGCCCGCCAAGGCGGGCGCGGAAGTGGAGGGAACGCTGTGGAGCAAGGATACGGGCCGCCGGAAGAAACGGTAGTGACCTTTGAAGACGCCCTCGCCTGCCTGGAAGCAGTGGTCGCCAATCTGGAACAGGGGGAAATGACCCTGGCGGAGTCGCTGGAGGCATTCCGGGAGGGAATCAAGAACCTGAGCATCTGCGTAGGGCACCTGGATGCCTTCGAGTCACAGGTAGAGGTGCTGTTGTCGGAGTATTACGCCTCTGCTCCCTCCTGGCTGGGCGGCGCCGACCCCGGTGGTAGACCGAGATGAACTGGGAACAGGAACTGAGCGCCAAGGCTGAAGTGATCAATCAAGCCCTGGACCGTTATCTGCCTGGAGCCGACAGCCAACCCGTCCTCATCCACCGGGCGATGCGCTACAGCGTTTTTGCCGGTGGCAAGCGGTTGCGCGGGGCGCTTGCCCTGGCTGCGGCCGAGGTGCTGGGACAGTCCCCGGAGCCTTTGCTGCCTGCCGCAGCGGCCCTGGAGATGGTTCATACCTATTCTCTCATCCACGATGACCTCCCGGCGATGGACGACGACGACCTGCGCCGCGGCAAGCCGACCTGCCACAAGGTGTTTGGCGAGGCAATCGCCATCCTGGCGGGTGACGCCCTGCTGACGCTGGCATTTGAGACGCTGGGCCGGCTGCAGACTGCAGGTTTTGCGGCTGAACCGGTCATGAGAGTGGTGGTGGAGCTGGCGGCAGCGGCCGGCACCGACGGGCTGATCGGCGGGCAGGTGGTCGATCTGGAGTCAGAGGGCCAGGCAATCGATCCGGATCAGTTGGCCTACATCCATCTCCACAAGACCGCCTTTCTGTTTCGGGCCGCCCTGAGGACCGGTGGCCTCCTGGCAGATGCGGATGCCCGGGACCTGCAGGCTCTGGCCGGCTATGGCACGAGCTTCGGCCTGGCCTTTCAGATCACCGACGACATCCTGGACCTCACCGGGGACGAGATCCTGCTGGGGAAACCGCTGAACAGCGACCTGGCCAACCGGAAAGCTACCTACCCGTCCATGTACGGCCTGGAACAGGCGCGCCGGCTTGCCGAAGCGCAAGTGAACAAGGCCCTGCATAGCATTGCATGCCTGGGAGACTCAGCGGCATTTCTGATTGGGGCCGCCCGGTACCTGTTAAACCGTCAATCCTGATAAAAACGCCCATTTGTTTGTATTTGGCCGGTATGCTATAATAAATCGTAAGTTTGGCACTAATGTAGTTGGGCTGTTTCCATCGCAGACCCTTAAACTGAGGGCGGCAATTCAAACGAAGCGAAGCGGAGTTTGAATTAGCCATGTGCCTGTTTGCAAAGCAAACATATGGCACGGCTCATAATTCATGTAACTTCGCAAATTTAGAAGGAGATTGAACTCCTACTGATTTATCGTTCTGAACCCGCAACCTATAGGGGTGGGGGACATCAAAGCGAAGTTATATGTTTTGGAAGATCGGTACAGCGAACGCCTTACATTGGCGCTGGGTTAAAATGGATTTAGCAGTTATCTTATATTGATGCCGGGGTTCAATCCGGCAGTGTCGTTCCCCTCCTCGAGATTCGAGGTTAGAGGTTCGAACATCGAACATCAAGCTTCGAACTTCGAATTGTGGGGGGGCGTGGAGAGAGGAGCGGGTGGCGCAGTATTCTAGTCGGGGTGGCCGATTTCAAAGGCGGGCCTAAAAATCCGTCACCGGCATATCGATGAAGTTCCTGGTGCTGGCTTTCGACGCCCAGTCGGGGGCTGGTGCTGGGAGTTAAGGAGGAAGGGCGATCTACAATGGCATGTAGGCGTTGACCCTGCCTCCGCGGAGGTCCTAGTGCGTGGGATGAAACTTACGGCTAGGGTTGTACCTGCATGCGGTACCAGTTAGTGCTGTGTGCAGCGTAGCCTGCCTTGAGTGGGGTTGGTGAACAGCAGATTCCTCGACCTATGAGGAATTGCAACAAACCTGCTCTGCAAAAGAGGCTAGAAATCGGTTGCAACGCCGGGGAAAACCCCTAGACTGTCTGTTCACGCAGAGCCTGACTGGGATTAAAGTGTGGACTGAGTGGTAATCTGGCCCTGCTTTCGGCAGCGAAAGCAGAACAGGGCTTAAGGGGGAACTACCAAGACGGCGACGTTTTGGCGCCCTGTTGGGAAAACCTGCTAGACCTAAGCCACAATATTTACCTGTCAGGCGTTCACCCGCTAACCTCTAATTCCCATGGAATATTCATGCCGCTACAGGGCGGCTTCAACTAAGACGTCTGGAAGGGCGAAGATGCCTGAGCGAAACAAATGGCTGCGCAGGGGATTGGGCAATGCCCTCCTCACCTTTGTTCTCAGCTTGATTCTGACTTACGTAGCCAATCTCATCCTCGGGGCACTGGTGGTTTATTTTGCGCTGGTCGTCCTGCTGCTGGTAATCCTGCTGGGGGTTGGCGTTGACATGGTTGGTTTCGCGGCTGTAGCAGCGGACGCTGCTCCATTAAACTCCAAGGCCGCCAATAAAGTTTCAGGAGCACGCCAGGCGGTGCGGCTGATCAAGAACGCCGACCAGGTGGCGGTTTTCTGCAGCGATGTGATGGGGGACATCTGCAGCACCTTGGCCGGCGCTATGGGCGCCGTCATCGTTTTCCGGCTGATCACCGAGCGCAACCTGGTATCCAATTGGTACACGATAGTTATGACGGCGTTGGTGGCGGCGGTAACGGTGTGCGGAAAGGCCCTGGGCAAGGGTATTGCCATTCAGGAGGCCAACGAGATCATGCTCCGCCTGGGTCAGGTGGTAGCCTGGGTGGAACGCCTGACCGGCCTTGATTTTTTTGTTCCCTCAAAAAAGAAGTAATGAGTGATGAGAATTGAGCGATGAGTAAAAAAGCAAAAGCGTTGATAAAACTGGCAATAGAGACAGGACGCATTATCGATGGCCTTCGAATTTCCGTTGAAAGAGGCGTGACGTAAAATGAGCAATGACTCATTACTCATTACTCATTACTCATTACCCGGGTGTTTGTTGTGGTCATAGAGAAGATTTCACAGCCATCCGACCTAGGCGCCCTCTCTTTTGCAGAGCTGGAGACTCTGGCCCGGGAGATCAGGGCAATGCTGGTGGAGACGGTGTCCCGCACCGGGGGACACCTGGCGCCGAACCTGGGTGTGGTCGAGTTGACCATGGCTCTGCATCTGGTGTTCCATACTCCTGAAGATAAGATCATCTGGGATGTCGGCCATCAGTCATATGTCCACAAGATCCTCACCGGGCGCCGGGAGCGGCTGGCGACCATCAGGCAGTTCGGCGGCCTGAGCGGTTTTCCGAAAACCAGGGAGAGTGTGCACGACTGCTTTGAAACAGGTCACAGCAGCACCTCCATCTCCGCAGCCCTGGGCTTTGCGCTGGCCAGGGATCTGAACAGGGAAAGCCATGCCGTGGTGGCGGTGATCGGAGACGGGGCGATGACCGGGGGCATGTCTTTCGAGGCCATGAACCATGCCGGCAATGCCGGCACCCGGCTCATCGTCGTCCTGAATGACAATGAGATGTCGATCAACAATAACGTGGGGGCGCTGTCCGGTTATCTGAGCAGACTGCGCACCGCTCCGCTCTACTATAAGAGCAAGGATGAGATTGAAGACCTCCTGCTCCGCATTCCCAGTGTCGGCCGCCGGATGGTCAAGACCGCCGAACGATTCAAGGACAGCCTCAAGTATCTGCTGATGCCCGGAATTTTCTTTGAAGAGTTGGGCTTCACTTATCTTGGGCCGGTCAACGGCCATGACCTGAAGGCTTTAAAGCAGGTGTTCGAGCGGGCGCGGAGGGTTGATGGACCGGTACTGGTGCATGTCTATACGAAAAAGGGGAAGGGCTATCCTCCGGCGGAGAAGAACCCGGACACTTTTCACGGCGTTGGCCGGTTTGACGTCAAGACCGGCGAACTCATACAGCATGCAGACAATCCCACCTTCACCAAGGTGTTCGGGGACTGTATGCTCCGCCTCGGCGAGAGGCTCCCGAAGCTGGTGGCCATTTCGGCGGCGATGGCTGACGGAACGGGTTTGAAAGATTTTGCCGACCGCTTTCCGGACCGCTTTTTCGATGTGGGGATCGCCGAACAGCACGCGGTCACCCTGGCTGCAGGCCTGGCAAGTTCCGGCTTCCTTCCCGTCGTGGCCGTCTACTCCACTTTTCTGCAACGGGCCTACGACCAGATCGTTCACGACGTCGCCCTCCAGGGGCTGCCGGTGATCTTTGCCGTCGATCGCGCCGGGATCGTGGGGGAGGACGGCGAGACACACCAGGGCATCTTCGATCTCTCTTACCTGCGCCACATTCCTGGTCTGATCCTGATGGCGCCGAAGGACCAGAATGAACTGGTGGCCATGCTCCTGAGCGCCGTCGACTACCGGAAGCCGACGGCGATCCGTTATCCCCGGGGGCCGGGGCGGTCGGCGGTCATCGACGAAGAGCACCCCTTCCTGGCGCCGGGGAGGGGAGAGTTGCTGCGCCCGGGCAAGGACCTGGCGATCCTGGCTATCGGCCCCTCGGCCTACACCGCTCTGGATGCTGCAGAACTGCTCGAAAGCCGGGGCCGGCAGGCAGCCGTGATCAATTGCCGGTGCGTCAAGCCGCTCGACAAGGACCTGATCATGGAGTGGGCGGAGAGAACGGGACATTTGCTGACTATCGAGGAGAATGTGCTGTCGGGGGGATTTGGCAGTAGCGTCCTGGAGCTTCTGTCCCAGCGCGGTTGGCGCGGACAGGTTTTTTGCATGGGTATCCAAGACTGCTTTGTCCCGCACGGCAATCAGGAGTTGCTGCGCCGGAAGTCCGGACTCGACGCCAAGGGCATTGCCGATCTTGTCCGGTCGAAGGGATGGTAGCGGGCGCCATGGGAGATGCGGTCAAGACGTCGGGCAGCGGGGGGAAGAAGCGGATCGATCTGCTGCTGGTGGAACAGGGGTGCTTCCCCAGCCGGGAGCAGGCACAGCGGGCGGTGATGGCCGGCCACATCTTCTATGACGGGCGCCTGATCGATAAGGCGGGCGCTGCTGTGGCGCCGGGGGGAGAGATCGAGGTCAGGGGAAACTCCTGCCCTTACGTGAGCCGCGGCGGTATCAAGCTGGAGTCCGCCCTGAGCGAGTTTGGCATCGACGTGGCCGGCAAGGTGGCCCTGGACGCCGGCGCCTCTACCGGTGGCTTTACCCAATGCTTGCTCCAGCGTGGCGCCAGCCGGGTTTATGCGGTCGACGTCGGTTACGGACAACTGGCCTGGGACCTGCGCCGCGATGAGCGGGTGAAGGTGATCGAGAGGACCAATCTGCGCTACCTGACTCCGGAGGTACTGGGGGAACAGGTGGAGTTCGTCACCCTGGATCTATCATTTATCTCCCTGTCCAAGGTTCTTGGCGCTGTGAGAGAATTGCTCAAGCCCGGTGGCGAGGTGCTGGCCCTGGTAAAACCGCAGTTTGAGGCGGGCCGGGAGCAGGTGGGCAAGGGCGGCATCGTCAAGGATGCGGCGGTGCAGCGGGCGGTCCTGGAGCAGGTATCCGCCGCGGCCTGCCAACTGGGATTTCAGATCAGGGGGGTCACCTATTCCGCCATTCAGGGAGCGGATGGCAATATAGAGTTTTTCATGTGGCTGGGTTATGATCGGCAGGCAGCGCAGGGCGCCGCCCTGTCGCCGGAACAGGCGTCACGGGTCGTGGTGGCCGCCCGCGCCGCCTTATTAAAAACCTGAACACCAACCACCAGATGGGCGTTGGTAGTGAGCCGACTTCATGCTTCCGGTATCTGATTTTACCGGAGTTTTACGGGAGGTGAACCCGTTGAAATTGCGTCGGCAGCAGTTGATCCTGGAGATTGTCAACGAGAGAGCGATCCTGACGCAGGAAGACCTGGCCGAGGCCCTGAGGGCGAGAGGGATCACCGCCACCCAGGCCACGATCTCACGCGATATCAAGGAGTTGCAACTGGTCAAAACACCGGTGATGGGCGACTCTTACAGGTATGCCAAGCCGCAGGGCGGACAGCCCGATCCGGCCAGGGCCTATGACCGTCTGCGCCGCCTCTTTCAGGAGGCTGTCGTCAAATACGATTGCAGCGGGAACCTGGTCGTAATCCACACACTTCCGGGAGCGGCACAGAGTGTGGCCTCAGCCCTGGACCAGAGCGGCTGGTGCGAGATCATCGGCACTGTGGCCGGAGATGATGCCATCCTGCTGGTAGTCAAACCCGTTGAGGATGTGCCGAAACTGACGAAGAAGCTCGAGTTCCTCTTGAAGTAGCCTCTCTTCAAACCAGAGGTCCTGGGCCTGAAGACGAGGGGCTTGTTGCATTGAATGTTGGCGAAGCGAGGAAGAGAAGATGCTGGTTCAACTCACTGTTGACAACTTGGCATTGATCGAGCACATCGGCCTAGACCTGGGATCAGGGTTGAATGTCCTGACCGGGGAGACCGGAGCCGGCAAGTCGATCCTGGTTGATGCTATGAACATCCTGACCGGCGGACGGGCATCCGGCGACCTGGTGCGCACCGGGGCCGAAAAGGCGATTGTCGAGGGCCTGTTTGACTGTGTCCAGCTTCCACGGGTAAGTGAGAAGCTGACCGAATTCGGCATGACGGCCAGCGAGGACTGTTCGCTGCTGCTGTCCAGGGAGATTACGGCCAACGGCCGGAGCGCTTGCCGGATCAATGGCAGGGTTATGCCCCTGGTCATGTATCGTACCCTGGGAGAGATGCTGGTGGACCTGCACGGACAGCATGAGCACCAGTCGCTGTTGAAAGTGGACAAGCACCGGGAGCTTTTTGACCGCTTTGGCGGTGACGAGATCTCCCGCCAACTGTTTTTAGTGGCGGATCTCTGCGATCGCCTGTCTGAACTGGCAACCGAGCGCTCCGTAGCGAACGCTGCAGAGAAGGAGATCGCCGGGCGCATAGATTATCTGAACGGCGCCGTGAAAGAGATTGGGCGGCTCAAGCCCATCCCGGGCGAGGAGGATGAACTGCAGCAGGAAGCCGAGCGCCTGCGCCACTCCGAAAGGTTGTCCGATCTTGCAAGGGAGGCGGCGCTGGACCTGTTCGAGGGCGATGACCGCCGGCCTGCGGCCTATGACTTGTTGAGCAGGGCTGCATCCAGCCTGCAGGAGATGTCCCGGTACGATGCCTCGGTAGGAGACATTTCCGCCCCTTTGGCGGAGTCGCAGTACAGGCTGGAGGATGTTGCCGACGCTCTGCGCCGCTACCGGGAACTGCTGGAGTATAACCCCGCTCGGGCCAGCGAGGTCGAGGAGCGGTTGCACTCCCTGAGGGGTCTCGCCCGCAAATACGGGCCCTCGCTGGCGGACGTGGTCGTATTCTGGGATGGCGCCTCCGCCGAGTTGGATAATCTGAAAGAGCGCCAGTCGCGCTCACGGGAGCTGGAGGTGGATTATCAGCGAGGACTCCGGTCATATGAGACTGCAGCCGGCGTCTTGTCCGAGTTGCGGCATCAGAAGGCGGCTGCCTTCATCGAGGCCGTGCAGGATGAACTGCAGGGTCTGGGCATGAAGAATGCCCGCTTTGACACCAGGTGGGAGAGTACCCCGGGGCCGAGACGCTGGGGCTGCGACCAGATGGAATTTCTGTTCAGCGCTAACCCTGGCGAACCACTCAAGCCCCTGGCCAGGATCGCTTCCGGCGGTGAGATGTCCCGGGTGATGCTGGCCCTCAAGGTGATCTTCGCTGACAACGACGAGATCCCGACCCTGATCTTCGATGAGATCGATACCGGTATCGGCGGCAGAACGCTTCAGGCCGTCGCCGACCGCCTGGCCGTCCTGGCCCGTCACAAGCAGGTCTTGTGCGTGACGCATTCTCCCCACATCGCAGGTAGAGGCGCCAGGCATTTCAACATTGAAAAAGTGATCACCGGCGACCTGACCCGGACTGTGGTCAAGCTCCTGGATTACCGGTCACGGGTGGTGGAACTGGCCCGAATGCTCGGCGGCGCCGAAGATGAAGAGATCGCCCGCGTTCATGCGGAACAGATCCTGAAGCAGGGTTGATAGTTGAATAAAAGGAGAGGGTAGCGGATAACTTAACATTCACGGGGGAAAGCGCCAGGAGAGGAATAAGGGATGAGCGAGATTGAGCAAGCGAAGGCTTTACGGTCTTCTCTCCGCATTTTTTCTGGCGGCCTGCATCTATTCGGTATTCTTCCAGTCCTTCAGCCTGATCCCCTCGCACTACCGGGTTAATGTCGGGGATCAGATCGTTTTTGGGAACATGTTTCCACCCCAGATCTCCAGGCGGATCACCGCCTCCGTATCCAACGACTGTAAAAAGATGTTAAACTGGCAACCCGGAGAGACCGGTCAGGAGTTTCAGCCCTTCCTGGGGCGGGCCCCTGTTGCTGCCGTTCCGGGACGCATCGATCTGAAACTGAAGCTGTTCGGCATTCTTCCCCTAAAGCAGATCGCCCTGCAGGTGGCGCCGCCGGTCAAGGTGATGGTGGGGGGACAGTCCATCGGTGTGCTCCTGCAAACTGAAGGGGTGATCGTCTCCGGTTTCTCAGATGTCACCTCCAGTGACGGGAAGAGCTATTGCCCAGCCCGCCAGGCGGGTATTGCCCCCGGAGATGTGATCACTGGCATCGAGGGCGTCAATGTCCAGTGCGACGCCCAGGTGAGCCAACTGGTAGACCAGTTTGCCCGGCGTAAGGGAACAGTTCGTCTCCAGGTAAAGCGCCGGGGAGTGGTTGCGAGTTACGATATCAAGCCGGTCTTGTGCCGTGAAACCAGGCGCTACCGGATTGGCCTGTTTGTAAGAGACGGGGCGGCAGGAGTGGGGACTCTCACCTTTTTCGACCCGGTAACCAAAAAATTCGGCGCCCTTGGTCATGTGATCACAAATTCTGAGACCTGCGAGTGGTTGGACCTGAAGGACGGAAAAATTGTCGGCGCTGCGGTCGAGGGAATACAAAAAGCTCAGCACGGAAAGATCGGTGAAAAGATCGGTTTGTTTCAGGGCGACCGCATAATGTCCGGCAATATTGAAAAAAACACACAATACGGCATTTTTGGAGTGCTGCAGACAATCCTTCCCAATCAACTGTACCCGAATCCGGTTCCGGTCGCCGTCGGCGGCCAGACCAGGGAGGGTCCCGCCCAGATGTTGACCGTGTTGGACGGTGAGAATATCGAAGCCTTCAATGTCGAAATCCAGACCGTATTTCCCCAGCCCCGTCCTGACGGCAAGAGCTTTATCATCAGGGTGGTCGATCCACAGGTCCTCAGCCGGACCGGGGGGATTATCCAGGGGATGAGCGGCAGTCCGATAATTCAGGATGGAAAGCTGGTCGGAGCAGTCACCCACGTTTTCATCAACGATCCTACCAGGGGCTATGGCATCAGCGCCGAACTGATGATGGACGAGGCTGGACTGTTCCAGGGCGGGGTCAATCAGTTGTCGCTGAGTTGCGGGTCAGACAGGAAAATTGCATAAAAAAATTTTCGTAAGAATTAGGGAGCCTTTTAGGTTTTTCGGGTAGCAATGATTTCATCCTGGTGTCAGAAAGACCTAGCATATGTCATAATTCGAAGCAGGGATTTTACAAAAGGGCAGCGAACTTATAATTACAAGATCTAGAAAAGCAGATATTGTAATAGATAGGGGGAGAGAGAGATTGGAGAAGCCGGTAAAAGTGTTGCTCGTGGATGATAACAAGGAATTCTGCGAGATATTGAAGGATTATTTTGAAAGACAGGATGATTGCGTGGTTTCAGGCATTGCCAATCATGGCCTGCAGGCGCTGGAGATGTTGAGCCAGGAGATGCCGGATGTGATGATCATAGACCTGATCATGCCTCATCTTGATGGGATCGGGGTGCTGGAGCAGCTTAACGCCACGTATGATGAGCGCCCCAAGGTGATCATTCTGACTGCCTTCGGACAGGAAAACCAGATCAGAAGGGCCGTCGAACTGGGAGCGCACTATTACATACTGAAACCCTTTGACCTGGATGTGCTGGGGAACAGGGTACGGCAACTGGCTAACGGCAGCACGGGCACCCAGGTCATGAGCCTGCGCTCTAAGTCGCACAATCTCGATGTGGACGTGACCAACCTGATTCATCAGATGGGGGTGCCTGCCCACGTGCGTGGCTACCAGTACCTGCGGGAGGCGATCATCAACGTGAGCAGGGAGATGACCCTGTTGGGCGCTGTGACCAAGGAGCTCTACCCGATGATCGCTGAAAAGTACAACACTACACCCAGCAGGGTGGAGCGGGCAATCCGCCATGCCATCGAGTTGGCCTGGGACCGCGGCAATGTGGATCTGATGAACAAGGTATTCGGTTACACTATCGATGTCGAACGCGGCAAACCGACCAATTCCGAATTCATCGCCATGGTGGCCGACCGGCTGCGGGTAGGGTTAAAGGTCAGTTAAGAGGGAGATTATTTTTGGAACAACATGTGGACGGCATCAACGAGGAACGGTTGACCCAGGAGTTTATCAGACTGGCGGAGATTGCCTCGCCATCATTTCGGGAGAGAGGGATAGCGGACTACCTCAAACACCGCCTGGCCGGGTTTGGCCTGGAGGTCACCGAGGACGATACGGGAGACCGGATCGGCGGTGATACCGGGAATATCTATACCTGCCTGCCCGGGGACAAGAACAGTCCGGCTCTTTTTCTCTGTGCCCACATGGATACGGTCAACATGGCCGATGGGGTAAAGGTAGTGTTCAAGGACGGCGTCTTTCGCAGTGAGGGGAGTACCATTCTGGGGGGAGACGACAAGGCCGCCATTGCGGCGATCATCGAGGTGCTGGAGGTGCTGCGCCGGCAGCCGGCGCAGCACGGCGACCTGGAGATAATCTTCACGGTGGGAGAGGAGCAGGGCCTGCTGGGGAGCAAGCACTTCGACTGTAGCAGGTTGAAGTCAGAGTTCGGTTATGTGCTGGATAGTGATGGCGATCCGGGTACCATGATCATCGCCGCCCCCGCCCAGAACCAGCTTGATGTCATTATCAGAGGTCGGGCTGCTCACGCCGGGATCGAGCCGGAACGGGGAATCAACGCCATCCAGGTGGCTGGACAGGCGCTGGCCCGGCTGCCATTGGGCCGCATCGATGCTGAAACCACCTCCAACATAGGTGTTATCCAGGGTGGTAAGGCAACGAATATCATCCCCGACTCCTGCTTTATCCAGGGAGAGGTGCGGAGCCTAGACCGGGCGAAGATGGACTCCCTGACCTCCAAGATTGGCTCCGAGTTTACCAGGGCGGCGGAGGCGGCGGGGGCCGGGAGCGAGGTGCGGGTAACCTTTAAGTACCCGGAATTCCACCTGGATCGGGACCTTCCGGTTTTCCGGATTGCTGCCGGAGCTGCCGGCAAGCTCGGGCTGAAGGTCAGCTACGAGACTAGCGGCGGCGGCAGCGACGCCAACAACATCAATGCTGCGGGGAGGACCGCCGCCAACCTGGGGATCGGGATGAAGCAGGTGCATACTACGGAAGAATTTCTTCGCCTGAGCGATCTGGTGGCTGATGCCAGGTGGCTCTGGGAGATTATAACTTCGCTTTGATGTCCCCCACCTCTACCCGGCTTATTCGTCTGGCGTTGCCAGAATCATCGGAAACAACTGTTATCGAAGGGGAGAATGGGATGAACACGCGGGTGCCCTCTGGGCGCGACGTCAACCTTGAGGAAAAGACTATCAGCACCGAGCGGGTCTTTGAGGGCAAGATGATCAAGCTGCGGGTGGATACAGTCGCTCTCCCCAATGGGTCAACCACCACCCGCGAGGTGATCGAGCACCCCGGAGCCGTCGCGGTGATTGCCCTGACGGAGCAGGGTGAACTGCTCATGGTGCGCCAGTACCGCCACGCCACCGGAGAGATCTTGCTGGAGATCCCGGCCGGGAAGAGGGACCGGGGGGAGAGCCCCCTCTCCTGCGCCCGCCGGGAATTGGAAGAGGAGACGGGGTGCCGGGCGCGGCAGTGGAAGACCCTCTTTTCCTATTTTAGCACTCCGGGTTTCAGCGACGAGCTGCTCTACATCATTATGGCCACCGGTCTGGAGCAGGGGGTTGCCCATACCGATGACGAGGAGTTTATCGAGGTGGCAACAGTTCCGGTTGCCGAAGCGCTCCGGATGATCTACCGCGGGGAGATCCGCGACGCCAAGACCATCATCGGCATTCTCGTTTTGAGTCGCATACAGCAAGGTTGCTCAGATTTTTAGACTCTGCCTGCTCTACGAGCGCTGTCCTTCCTGACACGCTTACCCTCTGATGTAAATTTGTACTTGCTTTCCTGGTGTTGGCATAAAATCTCACAGGAGGATTAAAGGTCCGGGGACACACCTCTTCGAGGAATGCCCCCTATGTAGTGATCATAATGGCCTCCGGGTGAGAGACATGATCCAGTCTGTGCACGCGCGCCTCAGGTTGAGCCAACAGCAAGAATTGCTCATTCTCATCGCCTGCGTTGCCGGAACATTTGTTCTGGGCTTGATCGCGGGGGCCTTGACCCTCCGTACCCTGAACCCGATCCAATTGGATGATTTGCGGCAGTATCTGAACAGCTTCTTGAACAGCGTGGGCGCTCTGGCGCAGAATGGCCAGTTTCCGGCCCTCAAGGCGTGGGTGGAGATCCTCAAGGGCCAGTTGTATTCGCTGGGGATTCTCTGGTTGCTTGGGCTGACTGTGGTGGGCGCTCCCCTGGTGATCCTGCTGGTTGGCGCCAGGGGGTTTATCTTGGGCTTTACAGTCGGCTTTCTGGTCCAGGAGAAGGCCGGCCAGGGCTTGTTGCTGGCCCTGGTCGCAGTGCTTCCCCAAAACCTGTTCTATGTACCGGGTTTGCTCGGGGCGGGAGCCCTGGCTCTCTATTTCACGATGTCTCTTTTTAAAAGTTCCCGGGAGACCCCGGTGTTTACGAGAATTCTGCTGTATACCCTGCTTTTTATTGCCCTGGCACTTCTTGTCCTGGCTGGAACCTGGGTTGAGGCCTACCTCGTGCCGGGTATCATGCGGTTGGCCACGCTTCTCTAGCCGGCAGCGCCTGCGGGCGCGGTGATTTTCCGGTGCTTGTTCTAAGCTGAGTAGGACATGCATATTTTTCAAAAGCAGTAATAAATGCACCTGGTGAGACTGTCTGGAGGGGAGCATATGTATTTGATTGCGGTTACCAACTGGAGGCATAAAGTGGGTGTTGTCGTCCGGCTGCTGCTGTTCTTGTTGTTGATCTGGATGATCACTCCACAGTTTTTCAACTTTATATCAAACGTTGCCAGTTTCAAGAACCGCCTGCTCCAAAGTCAACCTGCGGAGATGAGGGTCGAGCAGCCACTCGAGCCCAAACCGGTCCATGGCCAGGGGGATCGGTTCCTGCAATGGCTGCAAGGCTACTATTCCGGTGATACCAAACAGGCCGCCCCCGGCTCCGACTAGACCTCCTGAGAATTTTCTTCCTCTTGAGACCGGGAAAAAGAGGAATTTTTTTTTGCGTGTGGAAGTTAATTATGTCAAGAGGAAAATAATGGGGGTAGATTGATCCGTGATCCAGTCGCGAGAAGAGCTTCTCAGGGAGTTTTTAAACTACCTCCGCGTGGTCAGGGGTATGGCCGGCAACACGGTGCAGTCATACCGGTACGACCTGACGCACTTTTCCGGGTACCTGGCTACAGAGCAGGTGTCCTTTGAAGAGGTGTCACAGGCTACTATTCTGGATTACTTCGGCACGCTGCGGGAGAAGGGGGACACTGCCAGGACGACGTCCCGCTACCTGGCGGCGATTCGCTGCTTCTACCGGTACCTGTTGCAAGAGCACGTGATCGCGGTTGACCCGACTTCCAACCTGGAGTCCCCGAGGCAGGAAAAGCACCTGCCGCGCATTCTCAGTGTCAAGGAGGTCGACCTGCTCCTGGCGCAGCCAAAGAGCGGCACCATTGCCGGGCTGAGGGACCGGGCGATGCTCGAACTCATGTACGCCACCGGCATGCGGGTCTCGGAGGTGGTCGGGCTGAATACCGAGCATCTCAACCTGGAACGCGGCTTTGTCCGCTGCCTGGGGAAAGGTTCCAAGGAGCGGATCATTCCGGTCGGGGAGATCGCCGTCCAATGCAACCGGGAATACCTGAACAGGGGCTGGGTCAAGCTAAGAAAAAATACCTGGGAGAAGGCCATCTACCTGAATTTGCACGGCAAACGGCTGACGCGCCAGGGGTTTTGGAAGATCCTCAAGGAGTACGCCAAGAGGGGTGGCATACCGAAGGAGATCACTCCCCACGTGCTGCGCCACTCCTTTGCCACCCACCTTTTGGAAAACGGGGCGGATCTCCGGGTTGTCCAGGAGTTGTTGGGACACGCAGATGTTACTACCACTCAAATCTATACCCATCTTAGCCAGAGAAAGTTGAGGGAGGTCTATGAACGAGCTCATCCCCGGGCATAAGGATCAAGGCGGGCTGAGGCGCGCCCTGATCCTGGTCATGGACGGCATGGGCGTCGGGGAGGCGCCTGATGCCGCGGCCTACGGCGATACAGGCTCATGCACCCTGGGGCACCTGGCGGAGGCGGTGGGAGGCCTGGATCTCCCCCATCTGGGTCTGCTTGGCCTCGGCAACATCATTCCTGTCAAGGGTGTGCCGCCGGTGGCCGAACCGCAGGCTGCCTGCGGAAAGATGCAGATGCGCTCATCCGGGAAGGATACCACCAGCGGCCACTGGGAGATGATGGGAGTCACCCTGGTCAAGCCGTTTCCTGTTTACCCGCACGGTTTCCCGCCCGAGGTGATCGACGCCTTCCAGGAACGCACCGGCAGAAAGGTGCTTGGCAACAAGGTGGCTTCAGGCACCGAGATCATCGAGGAACTGGGCAGGGAGCACCTGCAGACCGGCTCGCCCATCGTCTACACCTCTGCCGACAGCGTGTTTCAGATCGCCGCCCACGAGGAGATCATCCCGGTCCCGGAACTTTACCGGATCTGTGAGATCGCTCGCCGGATCCTCACCGGGGAGTATGCGGTGGGACGGGTGATTGCCCGTCCGTTCATCGGCACACCCGGCCACTTCCAGCGCACCTCCCGGCGCCACGATATCTCCCTGCCGCCTCCGGCGCCCACCCTGCTTGACCGCCTGAACGATGCCGGCTACCAGGTAGCCGGGGTGGGTAAGGTCTACGATGTCTTTGCCGGACACGGCGTCAACCGGCCGCTTCCCGCCAGCGGCAACATGGAGATCGCCCTCAAGGCCCTGCAAGCTTTTCAGGAGATGGACCGGGGGCTGGTCTTCGCCACCCTGGTCGATTTCGACATGCTTTACGGACACCGCAACGACCCTGCCGGGTATGCCGGGGCTCTCCAGGAGTTTGACGGATTCTTGCCGGAGATTCTGGGGTCGCTGGAAGCGGGCGATATCCTGGCGATCACCGCCGATCACGGCAACGACCCCACCACGCCCAGCACCGATCATTCCCGGGAATACGTACCCCTGCTGCTGGCAGGGCCGCAGGTCAGGCCTGCGGCCATCGGGACCCGGCAGACCATGGCCGACCTGGGCGCCACCTTGGCCTCCCTGTTCGGGGTACAACCGGGCGACGGAACACCAATCCCGGGAATATTTCAGGAGTCAGGAGGCAGGGTTTAGCATGCATGCCCTGGACCTGATCATCAAGAAACGGGACGGCCAACGCCTGTCGCCCGAAGAGATTGCCTTTATGGTCGATGGCTACACCGGGGGGTCAATCCCCGATTACCAGATGGCATCCTTCCTGATGGCGGTGTTTTTTCAGGGTCTGAACTTCGCGGAGACTGTGGCTCTGACCAGGTCATACATCAACACCGGTGACGTGGTCGACCTGGCCTCTTTCCCGGGGATCAAGGTGGACAAACACAGCACCGGAGGCGTCGGCGACAAGACCACCCTGGTGTTGGTCCCGCTGGTGGCCTCGGCCGGTGTCACCGTGGTGAAGATGTCGGGCCGGGCGCTGGGCTTTACCGGCGGCACCCTGGACAAGCTGGAGAGCATCCCCGGTTTTCGGGTCGATCTGCCGGTATCGGACCTGAAGTCAGTGGCGCGCCGCACCGGGGCCGTCCTGGCCGGACAGACCGGCGATCTGGTGCCGGCCGACAAGAAGATCTACGCCCTGCGGGATGTCACCGGAACCGTGGAGTGTCTGCCGCTGATCGCTGCCAGTGTCATGTCCAAGAAGATCGCCGGAGGGGCGGACCGGATCGTGCTGGACGTCAAGGTGGGTCCGGGAGGTTTCATGGCAGACCTGGATCGCGCCAGGGCGCTGGCGGAGATGATGGTGGCCCTGGGACGGGAATTTGGCCGAAGCGCCGTGGCCGTCCTCAGCAGCATGCAGCAGCCCCTGGGGTTGGCGATCGGCAACGCCCTGGAGGTGCGAGAGGCGCTGTTGACCCTGTCCGGCAGGGGTCCTGCCGACCTCACGGAACTCTGCCTGCAATTGGGCGCCCAGATGCTGATTGCCGGCGGGGTGGTTGCCGACGCTGCCTCTGGTTACGACTTGCTGGCCGGAAAGCTGCAGCAGGGAGCGGGGTTGGCCAAGATGCGGGAGATCATCGCCGCCCAGGGAGGCCTGGCGTCGGTGGTTGATAATCCCGATCTGCTTCCCCTGGCAGCGGTCCTGGTGGTGGTGAGGTCTGCCGGCAGCGGATATGTTCAAGCCATCAAAGCCAATGAACTGGGATGGGCGTCCCTGCTGCTGGGCGCCGGGCGGATGCAAAAGGAAGACCAGGTGGACCCTGCCGTGGGCATTACCCTGAACAAGAAGCTGGGAGACCGGGTGGCGGCGGGGGAGGCCCTGGCGGTGCTGCACGTGAACCGGAAAAACAATCTTCAGGAAGCTGAAAGGCGCACTGCCGAAGCCTTTACGATTGGAGAGACCCCTCCTGAGATTCCTCCCCTGATCTACGAGATCATCTCCTGACAATCCCTACCACATTTCAATTTGCTCCAGCACATCCCCGGTTGATAATACACGACCTTCATCAGCATCTCTAAGACCTTCAAGCACCTGAAAAACAAAGTATATACCATAGAAAGGTCATTCGATTAACAAGCAAAAACTACAAATATAACGACTTAACCTCTCGTTTGGAAAAGGGTTCCTGGGTTGTTTAGTTGAGATGCTGCAAATAATACTGGGAGAACAGACGAGGGGGGTCAAGAAAGTGCGCTATTTTGACCGAAAACTGATTGTACTGGCGGTAGTTTTGACATTCATGCTGCAGTTGCTGCCGGCAGCAGCCTGGAGCAGTGAGACGGCTCTGGAGACCGACGCCGTCTCTGCCGTGCTTATGGACGCTTATTCGGGCAAGATCTTATACGAGAAGGAGCCGCACAAACGGGTGGCTCCCGCCAGTGTCACCAAGGTGTTGACGCTGCTGGTTGCTTTGGATGCCCTGCATAAGGGCAAGGTGAATTGGGACGACCGGATAGTCGCCAGCGAGTCGTCCTGGGAGATGGGGGGCTCGGAGATCTGGCTGGAGCCGGGTGAATCGATGACCTTCCGGGAGATGATGATCGCTATTGCGGTCGGCTCGGCCAACGACGCCTGTGTTGCGGTAGCCGAACATCTTGCCGGCAGTGAGCAGGCGTATGTCGCCCTGATCAACGAGAAAGCCAGGTCTCTGGGCTGCAAAGACACCCATTTTGTCAATTGTCATGGTCTTCCCGCCAAAGACCACTATACCAGCGCCTACGACATGGCCCTGATCTGCCGGGATGCGCTCAAATACCCGGAGATGCTCAACCTGACTTCGATCAAACACTACTATGAGCTGCGGGGCGGCAAGGTAAAGCTGGACAATACCAATAAGCTGCTCTGGTGGTATGACGGCGCCGATGGATTCAAGACCGGCTGGACGACCGAAGCCAACTACTGCCTGGCATCGACCGTGAAGCGCGGCGACCTGCGCCTGATCTGCTGTGTGTTCGGGGTACCTGAAACCCGCGGGCACTTCAAGGAATCCGTCAAGCTTCTTAATTGGGCGTTTGCCAATTACGGCTTTCAAACCCTAGCCCAGCCCGGCCAGGTCCTGGGCAAGGTGCGCGTCGGCAGCGGCGCCCAGGATCAGGTGGAGGTGGCCGCCCCCCGGAGTATCGGCGTCCTGATCAAGAAGGGGGAAACAGGAGCAGCCACCCTGGATGTTAAACTGCCGAAAATCGTCAGGGCGCCGGTGAAAAAGAGCTCTCCTCTGGGAGAGGCCAGGGTGCTGGAGCAGGGCAAAGTAGTAGAAACGGTCGTGCTTCAGGCCAAAGAGGATGTGCCGAAGGGCAGCTTCTGGCGTCTGTTTGATAAGAACTTCCACGCCCTGACCAGGTAAGGGCAGGTGAGAACCGGCAAATCAAGCCCCTTCGGGGGCTTTTTTAGTTCCATTATTATGCAGGAATTTTTTTGGCAATGGAGAACACTTCAATTACAAGAACAGTTCCAATAACTAGGAGGGGTGACATGGGATATGAGATCCGGAAAGAGGGCAACATCCTGATAGTCAAGGTCTACGGGGAGTTCGATCTCCATGCGGCAGATTATGCCCGGAGGGACATCGATAGCCAGATCAGGGCCCAGGGAGTGAAACACCTCCTCTTCGACCTGGGAAGCCTGACTTTTATTGACAGTTCAGGCCTGGGCGTGATCCTCGGAAGGTATCGCAAGGTATCGGAAAGCGGCGGCCGGGCAGCCATTTCCGGTACCCCTCCCAATATAAAGAAAGTGATGGAGATTTCCGGGCTGAACCGCCTGATGCCTTTCTTTGTCGATCGTGCCTCGGCCATGCTGGAACTTGGATAGAGAGGTGGAGCCATTAATGATACGTAATCAGATGAGGCTGGAATTTCTGAGCTGTTCTGAAAATGTCGGTTTGGCCCGGGTAGCGGTGGCGGCCTTTGCGTCCGGGGTGGATTTCAACCTCAGTGACCTGGAAGAGATCAAGGTGGCGGTATCAGAAGCCGTATCCAATGCCATGATCCATGGATACGAAGGAGCGACGACCGGAACGGTGCGGCTTTCAGCCTCGCTCTCCAATGAGGACATTGAGATCGTGGTTGAGGACGACGGAAAGGGGATTCCGGATGTGGAGCAGGCCATGCTGCCCGGGACAGGGAGCGACCCGGAGCGTTTGGGGCTGGGCTTTGTCTTTATGAAGTCTTTCATGGATGAAGTGGATGTCCGGACTGAAGTCGGTAAGGGGACGAGGGTGAAGCTGCTCAAATCCCTGCCCGGAGACGGGAACGCTGATAAATTTGTGAAAAACTGAGGACGATCATGGCTTCCCTACAAGAGATGAGCCTGCCAAATTTCCCTCTGCTCTCCGAAAAGGAGACGTCCAAGCTGTTGGCGAAAGCCCGCAAGGGAGATCATAAGGCCCGGGAGAAGCTGGTAAACAGCAATTTCCGGCTGGTGTTCAATATTGTCAAGCGCTTCGCGGGGCGCGGCTACGACCAGGACGACCTGTTTCAGGTTGGAGCGATTGGTCTGATCAAGGCGATCGATCACTTTGATCCGGGATACGGGGTCAAGTTTTCGACCTACGCCGTCCCACTGATCATCGGGGAGATCAGGAGATTTCTTCGGGATGACAACCCGGTAAAGGTGACTCGCGCCCTGAAGGAGAAGGGAATTCTTGTCAAGAGAGCGAGGGAAAACCTGATCGGCGCCCTTGGACGTGAACCGACCGTTGCCGAGATCGCTGAGGCGATGCAGTGCGGTAAAGATGAAGTAATCACCGCCCTGGAGGCGGCCCAGCCGATCATCTCTCTCTTTGAAACCGTATCTCAATCTCAGAATGATAACGAACCGCTGTGTATTATCGACTCCCTCAAGAACGAGGACGGCCAGGAGGCCTGGTTTGAGCAAATCGCCCTGCGCCAGGCCTTTACCAACCTTTCGCCCAGGGAGCGGCAGATCATCTGGCTGCGGTTCTTTCAGGACATGACCCAGGCCGAGATCGGCACCCTGATCGGGTTGTCCCAGGTTCAGGTGTCGCGGCTGGAGCGCCAGGCCGTCAACAGGCTGCGCGAGCACCTGGATACTTAGCGGTTGGTGGTTTGTGGTTTAGTATATTTGCCTGCCGGGGGGACATAATACGAACAGTATACAGACAGGAGGCGATGGCTTTGCAGGTAAAAGTGGCGGAGTTGGTGGGAGAGTCCTCCAGCGGTTGGAGGGATGCCGTAAAGTCGGCGGTGAAAGAGGCCGCCAAGGCCGGCAACCAGGTCACCGGAGTGGAGGTCATGAACTTTACGGCCAATGTGCAGAACGGGGATGTGGTGGAGTACAAGGCAAACGTGAAAATAGCCTATGCCGAAAACGGTGGCGAAAAGCGACGCTGAGAAAGATGATACAGGGGAGTACCGGAGCAGGTACTCCTCTGCTGTTGGTGATGTAGCCCGGGGTTAGGAATATAACCTGAACGGTGTGGACATAATGAACGAGAAAACAGGTTCTAGCGAGCAACAACTGGAAGTGGCCGAATACCAGGAACTGATCAACAAGATCAGGCCCAGGCATACATTTTTGAAAAACGCCATTCTGGCATTTTTAGTAGGTGGTACCATTTGTCTGATCGGTCAGTTCATCTTGCAGATCTATATGGGACAGGGGTTGGAGCAGCAGCAGGCTCAGGCGGCCACGTCGGCCACGATGGTTTTTCTGGGGTCCTTTCTGACGGGTATTGGGGTTTACGATCAGATTGGGAAGTACGGTGGAGCGGGCTCCATTGTACCCATCACGGGGTTTGCCAACTCCATTGTGGCGCCGGCCATGGAGGCCAGACGGGAGGGCTTTGTCTTTGGGATCGGAGCCAAGATGTTCACCATCGCAGGACCCGTTCTTGTCTATGGCTTCCTGATTTCTGCCCTCATCGGGATCAGCTATTTCTTGCTCCGATAGGCTAGCCGGATGGGACAAAAACTCGGGAGACAGAGCTTTCGCTTCACCAAACCGCCGGTAATCGCCGCTGCCGCCAATATAGTCGGGCCGATGGAGGGCGAGGGCCCCCTGGCCGCCCAGTTCGACTGGATCCTGGATGACATTCTGTTCGGAGAGCCGACCTGGGAACGGGCAGAGAGCAAGATGCTGCGCGAGAGCGCCAAGCTGGCGCTGCGCAAAATCAACTGGCAGTCCCAGGAGATCGACTTTTTTCTTGCCGGAGATCTCTTGAACCAGATTATCTCCTCCAATTTTGCCGCCCGCGACATAGAGGCGCCCTTTCTAGGGCTTTTTGGAGCTTGCTCCACCTTCAGCGAGGCGATCATGGTGGGGAGCATGCTGATCGACGGAGGTTTCGCCGCTCGTGTCCTGGTTGCCAGTGGCAGCCACCACAACACTGCCGAGCGGCAGTTTCGCTTTCCGATCGAACAGGGAGTGCAGCGCCCGCCTTATGCCCAGTGGACCGTAACCGGCAGTGGGGCGTTGGCTCTGGCCGACCAGGGCGAGGGGCCCGTGGTAACCATAGGGACGGCTGGCAAGGTGGTCGACCTGGGGATCTCCGATCCCAACAACATGGGAGTGGCTATGGCGCCGGCAGCAGCGGATACGCTGATCAGCCATTTTCGGGATACGGGCACGGCGCCTGCGGACTATGACCTGATTCTCACCGGCGACTTGGGCACAGTGGGAAGCGATGCCTTGAAAGAACTGATGAAGATGCAAGGCTATCTCCTGGAAGGCAACTACTGTGACTGTGGAACGCTGATCTATGACCTGGGCAAACAGGATGTCCACGCCGGTGGCAGCGGATGCGGTTGTGCGAGCGTGGTTTTTACAGGCAGCATCTGGAAACAACTGAACGAGGGCCGATACCGGAAGGTACTGCTGGCGGCAACCGGGGCGCTGATGAGCTCCACCAGTTCCCAGCAGGGGGAGACCATTCCTGGCATAGCCCATGCCGTGGTAGTGGAATCAATAACACCGGTCTAACGGAAAAGTAAGCGTAAGAATGCAAATAATGCCGATAAGCATACAAGGATAGCCTGAAACGGTTGATCTTATCTACCAGGTGGAAATTTAAACCATACTCGGGCTTGACCCTAAAGCGTTACCAGCAGATAATTAAAAAATAGACAAATTAGGACAAATTAAGAGTTTGTTTTCAAATAAATACATACAGATTTAGCTGATCGGCGCAGCAGGGGGTTTGGTTGGTGTTGACTTTTTAAGCCGCTATTTCCAGGGCGGGGGGGTTGAGGGATGTGCAGTTTCTGCTGGCTTTCGTAATTGGAGGCCTGATCTGCCTGATCGGGCAGTTGGTCATGGATCTAACCAGGGCCTCGATCACCCCGGCTCACGTGCTGGTAGGATACGTGACAGGCGGGGCGATCCTGAGCGCCCTGGGCCTGTATGAGCCGCTTGTAAAACTGGCCGGGGCGGGCGCCACCATTCCCCTGTCCGGGTTCGGACACAGCCTGGCCCAGGGTGCCATCCGGGCAGTGCAGTCCAGAGGTTTGCTGGGGGCTTTTGCCGGCGGTGTCGAGTCCACTGCGGCCGGGATAGTGGCTGCTGTAATTTTTGGTTATGCGGCTGCCGTTCTCTTCAACCCTAAGGAATAAACGAGGAGTCAGGAGTCAGGATGTGGGACATTCATGATTAAGGTAGGAATACCGCGAAGTCTCTTGTATTATTCCTACTTCCCGCTCTGGCGGGCTTTTTTCACTGAAATGGGCGCCGAGGTCGTGGTTTCGCCGGAGACGAACAAGGCGATCCTGGATGCCGGCCTGCGCTCGGCGCTCGATGAAACCTGCCTGCCGGTGAAGCTTTTTTTCGGCCACGTTCTGGCACTGACCGGGTCGGTGGATTACCTGCTCGTCCCCCGGCTGATCAGCGTCGAACCCAAGGCGTACATCTGCCCGAAGTTCATGGGGCTGCCGGACATGCTCCGGGCGCGGATTCCAAACTTGCCGCCCCTGATCGATGTGGCCGTGGACTTCAGCCGGGGAACCGGCAATTGGGAGAATGTCTTGTCATCCATGGGCAGGCTGCTTGCCGGAGACCGGCGCCTGATCAGGCAGGCCTGCCGCTCAGCTCAGGCAGCACAAAGCCTGTTCCAGGAGCAACTGGAAAAAGGGTGGCTGCTGCCGGAGGCATTGAATGGTGCGTCCGGCGAGCGGGGGACGGAGCGGCCTGCTCCGCCTTCACCGGGTTCCGGGCGTCTCAACATCGCCCTGCTCGGTCATGACTACAACATCTACGACGAATACATCAGCATGAACCTGATCAAGCGACTGAGGTCGATGGGCGCCCGGGTGGCTACCGCCGATCTGGTATCACAGGCGGTGATCGATGAGCAGGCAGGCACCCTGCCGAAGAAACTGTTCTGGACTCTGGGCAAGAAGATGATCGGCGCCGCCTTCGCCTTCTGTGACAGCGGGCAGTTTGACGGGATAATCTACGTGTCCTCGTTCGGCTGCGGCCCGGAGTCGCTGGTTGGCGAACTGCTTGCCAGATGGGTAAAACGGCGCAGAGGCATCCCCTTCATGCTGCTGACGATAGACGAGCATAGCGGCGCCGCCGGGCTGGTAACCAGGCTGGAGGCGTTTACGGATATGCTGCTGCGGAGGGAAAAGGGATGAAGATTACCTACCCGCACATGGGCAACCTGTACATAGCGATAAGGGCGCTGCTGCTCAAGCTCGGCCTCGACCCGGTGCTGCCGCCCCCCACCTCCAGGAAGACCGCCCTGTTGGGTGTCCGGCATGCGCCGGAATTTGCCTGCTTTCCCCTGAAGTTGAACCTGGGAAATTTCCTGGAGGCCAGGGAGATGGGGGCGGATACGGTGCTCATGGGCGGCGGCATCGGGCCCTGCCGTTTTGGCTATTATGCCGAGGTGCAACGGGAGATCCTGGCCGACCTGGGGGTCTCCATGGAGATGGTGGTGTTGGAACCGCCCTCCGGAGACTGGGCCACCTTCAAGACCAGGACGAGGTCGCTGGTCGGAGATTGCTCCTGGTGGCAGGTGTTGAAAGCGATCCGGTTTGCCTGGTACAAAGCCCGGGCGGTCGATGCACTGGAATCGAAGCTGCTCTACCTGCGGCCGCGTCTCTGTGAACCGTTACAGTTGGAGGCCATCTACCGGGAGGCTCTACGCCGGGTGGATATGGCTGAGAATAGAAGAGGTCTCGACCTGGCGGTGAGTGATTTCCTGAAAGACACCCGGGGCTTGCCCGGGAAGTCAGGCGACCTGCTGCGGGTGGGCCTGGTCGGTGAGATCTTTACCGTGCTGGACCCCTATGCAAACTACGATATCGAGCGGCACCTGGGGTTGCTGGGGGTGGAGGTCACTCGCAGTATTTTCCTGAGCGAATGGATCAACGAGCACCTCTTCGGGGGGCTGCTCCATGTCGGCGGTCTGGATCACCTGAAAGAGGCGGCGTCTCCCTATCTCAACGCTTTTGTGGGCGGGCATGGCCGGGAGACCGTGGGCGCCACCGTACATTTTGCCAGGCAGGGCTATGATGGCGTGGTACAGGTGGCGCCTTTTACCTGCATGCCGGAGATTGTCGCTCATTCGGTGCTGCCTGCTGTCACCAGGGATCATGGAATCCCCACCCTAAGCTTTTACCTGGACGAGCAGTCCGGGGTCGCCGGGATCGTGACGAGGCTCGAAGCCTTTGTCGATCTGCTGGAGGCGCGCCGCAAGAAAAGGTTGAAAGAAGGAGTATGATGGAACTCTATCTGGGAATCGACATCGGCTCCGTGAGCACCAACCTGGTCATGCTGGATCCGCTGGGTGAGCCGTACCTGGCGCCGCTGTATCTCCGGACGCAGGGCCAGCCGATCGCAGCCCTGCAGAGGGGGCTGGCCATAATCCGGGACCAGTTGGGGAAGGGGGACCTGGTCTGCGGCGTGGGCACCACGGGCAGCGCCCGGCAACTGGCTGGAGTGCTGGTAGGGGCGGACGTGGTCAAGAACGAGATCTCCGCCCATGCAGTGGCCGCTCTCCGCATATTGCCAGAGGCGAGGACGGTCATCGAGATCGGCGGGCAGGACTCCAAGATCATCATCCTGAGGGACGGGATCGTGGTGGACTTTGCCATGAATACCGTCTGCGCGGCAGGGACAGGCTCTTTTCTGGACCAGCAGGCCTTCCGCCTCAATATTCCCATCGACGAGTTCGGGGCGCTGGCCGGCCAGGCCTGCACACCAGTCAGGATTGCCGGGCGGTGCACGGTCTTCGCCGAGTCCGACATGGTTCACAAGCAGCAGATGGGCCACACGCTGCCGGATATTGTCGCCGGCCTGTGCGAGGCCATGGTGCGCAATTATCTGAACAACGTGGGCAAGAGCAAGGACGTTGCGCCGCCGATTGTCTTCCAGGGTGGAGTGGCGGCCAATCAGGGCATGAGAGCCGCCTTTGAAAAGGCCCTGCAGGCAGAGGTCGTGGTGCCCCGGTATTATAATGTGATGGGAGCGTATGGCGCCGCCCTGCTGGCCCGCGACCAGGCTCGGAGGCGCGCCGGTACCGGGTTCCGGGGATGGCAGGTATCGACCATGCCTTTTCAGCAGCGCAGTTTCGAGTGCAAGGCTTGCCCCAACGCCTGCGAGGTGATCGAGATCAAACAGGAGCGGGAGGTCCTGGCCCGGTGGGGGGACCGCTGCGGACGCTGGGGCGTCACCGGGGCGGAAGCTGATCAGGCAGTACAGCAGCATTAGGTAGGAGTATCAGAAAAAAGGTTGACAATTATGGCGTGTATTCAATAAAATCAATACGGTGTGATTTCCAATTTAGATGAGCAGAGGAGAGCTGAGACGAGATGAGCGAAGATACCAAGATTCTGTTGGAAGAGTCAGAGATCCCGCAGGCGTGGTACAACATCCAGGCTGACCTGCCGAACCCCCTGTCCCCACCTTTAAACCCAGCCACCAAGCAGCCGGCAGGACCAGGAGACCTGGCAGCCATCTTCCCGATGGACCTGATCGCCCAGGAAATGTCAACACAGCGGTGGATCGATATCCCGGGTGAGGTTCTGGATATCTACCGTTTATGGAGGCCAACTCCGCTCTTCCGGGCAAAGCGCCTGGAGAAGGCGCTCCAGACGCCGGCCGCCATCTACTACAAGTATGAGGGCGTCAGCCCGGCGGGCAGCCACAAGCCGAATACGGCGGTTGCCCAGGCCTATTACAACAAGAAGGCCGGCATCAACAAGCTGACCACCGAGACCGGCGCCGGCCAGTGGGGCAGCGCCCTGAGCCTGGCCTGCCGGTTCTTCGACATGGAATGCACGGTGTACATGGTGCGGGTGAGTTACGAGCAGAAGCCCTACAGGCGGTCCTTCATGGAGGTCTACGGGGCGCGGGTCGTCCCCAGCCCCAGCCCGGAAACTGCTACCGGACGCAAGGTGCTGGCAGAGCACCCGGATTCACCGGGCAGCCTGGGAATCGCTATCAGCGAGGCGGTGGAGGTGGCGGCGCAGCGCCCGGACACCAACTACTCCCTGGGCAGCGTCTTGAACCACGTGTTGCTGCACCAGTCGGTGATCGGCCTGGAGGCCAAGGCCCAGATGGCCAAAGCCGGAGCCTATCCCGATGTAGTTATCGGGTGCCACGGTGGGGGCAGCAATTTCGGCGGGATCGCCTTCCCGTTCCTGCAGGACAAGTTTAACGGGAAGAAGCTCCGGGCGCTTGCCGTGGAGCCGCTCGCCTGTCCCAGCCTGACCAAGGGCAAGTATCTCTACGATTTTGGAGACGAGGCCGGCTTCACACCGCTGATGCAGATGTATACCCTTGGGCATAACTTCATGCCGCCGGGCATCCATGCAGGCGGCCTGCGCTACCACGGGGCCTCGCCGCTGGTAAGCAAGCTCTTGGACGACGGCCTGATCGAGGCCCAGGCATACAGACAGACGGAGGTCTTCAGGAGCGCGGTACTGTTCGCGCAGAGCGAGGGCATCCTGCCGGCGCCGGAATCCGCTCACGCCATTCACGGGGCGATAGTCGAGGCCCTGGCGGCCAAGGAAGCCGGGGAAAAGAAGGTCATTCTCTTCAACCTGAGCGGGCATGGCTATTTCGACCTGACGGCCTATGACGCCTATCTCGGGAACAGGCTCGACGACGTGGAATATCCGCCCGAGGCGCTGGAAGCCAGCCTGAAGTCCGTTCCCAGCGTCGGCTAGATTACCGGAGGTTATGGTTTAAAGCCGAGGAGAACCTGGTGAACCAGGGGCTCCCCGGCTTTCTTTGGTGTTCGTTGACACTCTTTGGAAGAACATGTTAGAATGACCTGAACACAGGCAGATGCGGGAGGAAGAGTGTCAATGAGATTGCAGGGCAGCATGAGGATCACTGAGAGCGGGCGCCTGGAGATCGGCGGCTGCGACACCATCGACCTTGCCCGCACTTTTGGAACACCCCTACAGATCATCGACGAGCAACTGCTGCGCCGGAACTGCGAGGAGTACCGCACCTCCTTCGGGCTGGGCGGGCATACCGACCTGGTGTTCTACGCCTCCAAAGCCCTTCTGAACAAGGCAATCTGCCGCATCATCCAGGAAGAGGGCCTGGGGCTGGACGTGGTGTCCGGTGGTGAACTCTTTATCGCCCTGCAGGCGGGATTTCCCCCGGACCGGATCTATCTCCACGGCAATAACAAATCACCTGAAGAACTGGAGTTTGCCCTGGACAGCGGCGTTGGCCGGGTGGTGGTGGACAACTATTTCGAACTGGAGACCCTGGACCGGTTGGCTGGTCGGGTGCCCTCTGGGCGCGACTGCCGGGCGGCCGTCCTGCTGCGCATCGCCCCGGGGATCGAAGCCCACAGCCATGAATACATCAGGACCGGCCAGACCGATTCCAAGTTCGGCTTCACCCTGGCCAACGGGGATGCTGCCCGGGCGGTGCGCACCGCCCTCGATGCCCGCCACCTGGACCTGAGGGGCCTGCACTGCCACATCGGCTCTCAGATCCTGGAGTTGGACGCTTTCAGGCATACCACCGCGGTGATGGTCGATTTTCTCCAGAGCCTGCGCAGCACACTTGGTTGGACTGCAGAGGAATTGGACCTGGGAGGCGGCCTGGGGGTCTACTATACCGAGGGGGATGACCCGCCGGCTATCGCCAGCTATGCCGCCGCCGTGAGAGAGAGCGTGGAGGAGTCCTGCCGCCGGCACGATTACCCCCGGCCCAGGGTCGCGGTGGAACCCGGGCGCTCCGTCATTTCCCCGCCGGGCACCACCATCTATACCATAGGGGCGATCAAGGATATTCCGGGGATCCGCAAGTACGTGGCGGTGGACGGAGGCATGAACGACAACCCGCGCCCGGCCCTCTACCAGGCGAAATATGAGGGGCTGCTGGCCAACAAGGCTAGCCTGCCGCCGCAGGAAGTGGTGGCGGTGACCGGCCGGTGCTGCGAAACCGGGGATATGCTGATCTGGGACCTGCACGTCCCGGCGGTCGAATCGGGTGACCTGCTGGCCATCTCCTGCACCGGGGCCTATACCTATTCCATGTCCAGCAACTATAACGGCCTGCCCCGACCGGCCATGGCGCTGGTGGGGAACGGTAGGGCCGACCTGATCGTCGAGCGAGAGAGCTACGATGACCTGGTCAGGCATCACCTGGTGCCGGAGCGGTTGACTGGAAAGGGAGCCGTGCATGTTTAATTTCGATATCAGCCAGTTGCTCCTGTGGCTGCCGGCTGTCCTCATCGCCCTGACATTTCACGAATACGCACACGGTTTGGTCGCCGACTGGCTGGGCGACCCGACGCCGCGCTATCAGGGCCGGCTGACCCTGAACCCGCTGGTGCACTTAGATCCCCTGGGTTTCATCCTGCTGTTGCTGGTGCACTTCGGGTGGGCGAAACCGGTGCAGGTCAACCCGCTGAACTTTCGGGGAGACCGGTACAGGGGCATGGTGCTGGTTGGCCTGGCCGGCGCCGGCATGAATTTATTGGTGGCCTTTACGGCAACGCTGATTGCCACTCTGGACAACATTCCGGCGGGCGGCAGCGGGTATCTATCTGCAATAATGGAAGGCATTATACTTATCAATATCTACCTGGCCGTGTTCAACCTGATCCCGATACCGCCTCTTGACGGGTCGCAAGTCCTGGCCGGTCTGCTCAGAAACTCCGAGATTGTCTACACCTTGCAGAGGTACGGCTACATCATCCTGATCGTGCTCATCTTCACCGGCGTCATCGGGATTGTGCTGGGGCCAGTGTCAGGATTTATCTACAACCTCTTCTATACCATTTGTCAAGGAATAGTGCACTCGTTCGGTTTATAGCGAAAAAACCCCGGTGCCTTCAATAGTTGTGAAAATCCATTTTTAAGGGAATGAAAGAATAATGGATAACAATGACCTGGAAAACAAAACATTTAGCGCCTCTTTGCAGAGAAGCAGGGAGATAGAACAGGATATCGCTAAAAACCCTTCTAATTATAGGGTGTTGACGGGAGACAGGCCGACGGGGCCCTTGCATATAGGGCATCTTTTCGGGTCTCTGCAAAATAGAGTCAAGTTTCAAAACAGTGGTATCGAGACATTTATCGTGATCGCCGATTATCAGGTATTGACTGATAGAGAGTCAGCCGGTGATATTGCCAAGAATGTCAAAGAACTTGTCATCGATTACCTGGCTTCGGGAATCGACCCCGACAACCAGAAAACAAGTATCTTTCCCCACAGCCAGATCCCGGAACTGAATCAATTGCTCGTTCCTTTCCTATTCCTGGTCGGTAATTCCGAGCTCGATCGAAACCCTACCGTCAAGGAAGAGATCACTGCTGCCGGATTGAAAAATATCAGCGCTGGAATGTATGTCTATCCTGTCCACCAGGCTGCCGATATTTTATCTGTCAAGGGCAATCTGGTGCCGGTAGGCAAGGATCAGCTTCCCCACCTCGAATTATGTAGACTTATCGCCAGGAGATTCAATAAGAGATTTGGAAACGATAAGGTGATTTTTAAGGAACCGGAAGCTTTGCTCAGCAGTTCTCCCAACATATTGGGGCTGGACGGGGCGCAGAAAATGAGCAAAAGCCGGAACAATGCCATATTTTTAAGCGCGACGGCGGATGAAACCGCCAAATTGATCAAAAAGGCCAAGACAGATTCGATCAAGACAATCTACTTTGATCCCAAAGACCGGACTGAAGTTTCCAATCTGCTGCACATCGTTTCTCTAGCGACAGGAGAAGCGGTCGAATCTGTGGCTGAACGCATTGGCGACGAGGGTTCCGCCAGGCTGAAGCAGATCTTGACCGAATCGCTGAACGAGTATCTCGCTCCCATACGAAAAAGAAGAAAAGAATTGCAGGAAGATGAACAGTACATACGGGATGTTTTAAGCCGCGGCATTCAAAGGGCGAGGGCTGAAGCGGTTAAAACACTATCCGAAGTCAGACAGGCGATGAGCATGGAATTCTGAAAGACTGATCGAGATGAGCAAACCAGGTGGGGTTGCCGGTAGATGAATCGTCTCCCATGAGCGGTGATCAGAGACCTATGGGAGCATACAACAGTGCATAGAGGGGCGGTCTCCTTGATCATCTCCGATCATCCCCGCCAGCATGGGGGTAAACCATCGGAATACATTATCCAACTTGACGACTACGAGGGACCACTGGACAAGTTGCTGCGGCTGGTCGCAAAGAAGGAGATCGATGCTGCCTCCGTGCCGGTTTATGCGGTTATCCAACAACTGGTGGATTTCCTGGAGGCTGTCTCCTACGCCGACATTGATGAGGGTGGACGCTGTTTAGTGCTGGCGGCTACCCTTCTGGCAATCAAGGCACACCTGCTGTTGCCGGAGCAGGAGGCTGCCGCCGGCGCAGAGGGCGACTACTGGAATGAGGATGATGTTTCGGGCGGTCTGGCTGTGACTGCAGAAGCCGAGTATTTGGTGATCAGGGAAGCGGCCAGGAACCTGGAGGATTGTGCCCGAAACTGGGTCAGGAGCTACAAGCGCCAACCAGACCGGGATACTGAACAACCGGAACTGCAGGATCTCCAGGAGGATGTCACCAGGCTGGTGACTGCGTTCAAGGAGATTCTGGTGCGCGTCGACTTTGAGCCGGTCCCCTACCAGGTGGAAACGGCTGTTGATTTCGATGAGAAGATGGAGACGGTGTTTGGGAAGATTGCCGGAAACAGGGGTAGATTGCCCTTCCATCGGTTGTTTGAAAATGCCGGCCGGCTCGAGGTGATCTACAGTTTCCTGGCGGTTCTGGAGTTGGTGTTCCGGGGGCGGCTCAGGCTCTCCCAGCATCAGGGCACAAATGAGATCATCCTGGTGGCGGTGAAGTGAGAAGTGGCAAGCGAGATGTGTGAAGCGCTCACGCATCCCAAGAAGACGGGATGGGGGCGGATGGTAGTGGGCTAGGCCATCTGCGCCATCCCCACACACGTGGGGGTAAACCGCGCGATGCCAGTAATATTTCCCGATGAAACTGTTGCAATTCTTGATGCATTACTTTTTGCTTCTCCCAGGCCACTGTCAGCGGCAGCTCTGTCGCGCCTGACCGGCTTGGTGCCGGATGATGTAACAGCGCTGCTCTCGGAGCTGGATACGATATATAACCGTCCGGAGCACGGAGTAAGATTGGTGCAGGTGGGTGATGGGTACCAACTGGTAACCAGACCCGAGCTTCATGCCTACGTGGAGAAGCTTCACCAGGACCGCGGCCGGGAGCATACGTTGTCCCAGGCGGCTTTGGAGACCCTGAGTATTGTGGCCTATTACCAGCCGGTTACCAAGGCCAGGATAGAGGGGATTAGGGGGGTTAACTCTGACCACGTTTTGGGCATGCTGCTCGACAGGGGCTTAATTCAAGAGGCAGGGCGTAGCGGCGGGCCGGGCCGCCCAGTTTTATATGCAACATCCAACGCTTTCCTGGAGTATTTCGGCCTCCGGGATCTGAAAGATCTGCCGGACTTAGAGGCGCTCAAGCGTCCCCGCACGAGGGGGTAGCCCGCCCTGAGCATGGTACTACCTCTGGAGCCTGTGGATGATCATCCTCAGGCACGTGGGGGTAAACCGAGCAGCGCATCAAGCACCGCGATAGCTTCATCGAAAGTCGTCCCCACGTGCGTGGGAGTAAAGCGTGTATATTTCTGGTACTGGACGCAAATCTTAACATCGATCCTTATGTTGGATGTGCTGTATAGAGGCAGGCAGCGGGGGTTGATGGGTTGCGTCATATTTTTTACGTACAATTAGCCATCATTTTGCTATTTGTGGTGCTCATAATGTTGTTGCAAACGCTGCCGGTGCAGATCCGTATCGTCTATGAGGGCCGCGGGCGCAGCCGCAAAGGTCAGGTGAAGGTGGGGATCCTCAAGGGTAGGCTAGGCTTGAAAATCGGTTTTCCGCATCCACGAAAGAGCCTGAAGCGGGGGCTGATGCCGACCAGGAACAGGGCTGGCGGAAGCTATAAACTTCATTTGGGAATAAACAGGGCCAGTGTCAGCTTTTTGGTCCAGTGGCGCCGGTGGCGCGACATGCTAACAGGGATCAAACGCAGTATCGGGGTTTTCAAGAAATTGCTTCACAGAAGCGTCTGCACCAGGCTGTTGTGGGAGACCGGATTCGGGTTGGATGATTACGCTGCTACTGGGATGACCGCCGGGTTGATCTGGGCAGGCAAGGGGCTGATTATGGGGACGCTGTCACGCCATTTGCGGATCAGGCCGGCAGGAGTCCGGATCGCCGTGGTTCCCCAGTTCGGTGGCGCCAGCTTTGCGAGTAACCTGGATTGCATATTGGAAACCTCTTTAGGCCATATTATACTTGTGGCCTTCAAGCTCGGCGCCATCTGGTTGATTCGAAATCCGGGACTATTAGTAAGGGGGAAGCGCTATGCCTGAGCAACACCCGATCGAGAACCTCATGAAAACGGCAATGGAGAGCATCAAGGGAATGATAGATGTCAATACAATTGTTGGTGATCCCGTGGAAACGCCGGACGGGAACGTGATCATGCCTGTTTCCAGGGTATCCTGCGGCTTCGCCGCCGGCGGCGCCGACTACCTGTCGGAGGCGCGCCGGGGAGGGGCGGCGGAAATGTTGCCTTTTGGAGGCGGCAGCGGCGGGGGTGTTTCTGTGCAGCCGGTCGGGTTCCTGGTGGTCGGCCACGACCAGGTGCGCCTGCTGCCGGTGGATGTCAACCCCGTCTTTGACCGGCTGATCGATATGGCGCCGACCTTGATGGAGAAAATCCGGCACGTGATCCAGGGGGAGCCGGAGGACTGAAAACGGCAATATTTTTTGAAGTTAACATAATACCGTAGAGGGGATATTTCCCCTGGTTGCCAACCCCGGCGGGTTTTCGCTCCGGGGTTGTTGTATTTCCATTTAGCCGTAATTACAGTCGTTTTGAGGCATATTCTTTCCTACCTTTCCACGGCTAATCCACTTCTCGTTTCATCTCTTTCCGATGTATGCGGCAGTGGTGCAGCTTGCTATCCCGGCCCTGGTCCTGCTGGTTGCCGTAATCAGGAAAAAGGGTTGGAATATTGCGGCAGAAAAAAAGCTAAGAATTACCGGGAGGAATTTTGTCCCGCCTGAGCGAATATACCAGTTTTGGAGTTGAGATTGTTGTTGAGACTAAAGTCTGTTTGCCGAAGAACGATATGTCTGATCTGTGCTCTGCTGTTGGCAACTGGTTTGGGGTTTGGCGGACCTGGCGCGGCCGGTGGCCAGGAGAAAGCCACCACCCTGGTGCAGGCCAAATATGCGGTACTTATGGACGAGGGTTCAGGACGTGTTCTGTATGCCCTGAACTCGTCGCAGCGGGTGCCGATGGCCAGCCTGACGAAGGTGATGACCGCCCTCCTGGTGCTGGAGAACGGCAACCTGGACCAGATGGTATACATCAGCAGTATGGCTGCCGAAACCGGGGAGAGCACCGTCTCGCTGGAGCCTGGGGAGATCCTCAGCCGCCGGGATCTGCTCAATGTCCTGTTGCTGAGTTCGGCCAATGATGCGGCAACCGCACTGGCGGAGAGTGTTGCCGGCTCAGAGGACAACTTCGTGGCTATGATGAACAGCCGCGCCCGGGAGTTGGGGATGAACGACACCCACTTCAGCAACAGTCACGGTTTGAATGCCCCGGATCATTACTCGTCTGCCTACGACCTGGCAGTGCTCAGCAGAAAGGCAATGGCAAACCCTACTTTTCAGCAGTTGGTGGCCACGAAAAGTGCTGTCCTGCCCTGGGTCGGCCATCCCTGGCCACGTTTTCTGGTCAACCATAACCAGCTGCTATACCGGTACAGTGGGGCGATCGGCATCAAGACCGGCTATACCAGTGAGGCAGGCAACTGCGTGATCGGGGACGCTCAGCGAGGGTCCCTGAGGCTGATCGCGGTAGTGCTCCACTCGCCGGATGTCTATGGTGATATCGAAAATCTGCTGAATTACGGCTTCAACAATTATCAGGCTCTTGATCTGGATAACAGCGGGCTGAACACGGTCAGTATAAAAGTATCAGGTGGGGTGGAGCCTTCGGTGGATGCCTGGCCGGAGCGCCAGTTGATTGTAGCGGTGCTTCCTGGCGAAGAGGGGGAATTGAGCTATAAGACAACAGTTTTGCCGGTCATCGCGGCCCCTGTCAAAAAGGGGGCTGTGCTTGGCGCCGTCAATATCTTGTTGAATGGAAGCCAGATTGGCGCCGTTGACCTGTTGGCGACCAGCGACATCCCGGCGGAGCCCACTTTCTGGGCGAGGCTGTCGGGCGTATTGCACCTCTGACTTCATACTTCGAAAAGGCCGAAGGGTTGGGTCTAACTGCCTTGCATCCTTCATATGGTGAATTAGGTAGATGCTGCCAGCGCAGCAAAACGCGCCCGGCGGTGCCATGTCCAGCGGACATGGCGCTGACCCGGTCCTGCCTCCGCCGCATCCGGGCTTACCGCCCGGCCTGAAAGAATGCGGCGCACAGGTGGGCGCGGCACCCGAAGGATGGAGGATTGGAGACGTGCTCAACCTGGTTTGGCTTTTCTTAATTTTGGGCGGGATTGCGGTTGCTGCCTGCAATGGCAGGATCGATCTGGTGACGGAGACTATTTTTAGCGCCGCCAACGATGGGGTCAGGGTTTGCCTGGAACTGATCGGTCTGATGACGCTGTGGATGGGGATGTTGGAAGTGGCCCGGCAGGCTGGACTGATCAGGCTGTTGGCCCGCCTGGTCCGCCCTCTGACTGTGCTCCTGTTCCCGGACATTCCTCCTCAACATCCGGCCATGGGCTCCATCATCATGAATATCTGCGCCAATATCCTCGGCCTGGGCAATGCGGCCACCCCTTTCGGGCTGAAGGCCATGCAGGAGCTGCAAAAGCTCAATCTCAGTCCTGACACCGCCTCGAACGCCATGTGCACTTTTTTGGCCCTAAACACCTCCTGCATCGTCCTGATCCCGGCTACCATCATCGCTGTCCGGGTGGCGACGGGGTCTGCCAACGCCACCGAGGTCGTCGCCCCGACTATTTTTGCCACCGGTTTCTCCATGGTTTTTGTAATGGTGGCGGACATTATCTGGCGCACCTATCTGCAGGGCAGGCGCAGGAAGCCGCCCCGGTGCTAGCCCTGGTCCTGGGAGCAGTCTCGCGCTGGGCGATCCCGGCCATGATCTGTCTGTTTCTGCTGCTGGGGTGGTTGCGCCGGGTGCCGGTGTACGAGGCTTTTATCCAGGGGGGCGCCGAGGGCTTTATGACCGCCATCCGGATCATACCCTACCTGGTGGCCATGTTTGTGGCGATCAAAGTCTTTCGGGTCTCGGGCGCCATGGAACTTCTCGCCCACGCCTGCGCTCCCGTTTTAAAGCTCTTCGGGGTGCCGGCAGAGGTGCTGCCGCTGGCGATCATGCGCCCGCTCTCCGGAAGCAGCGCCCTCGGCCTTGCCACCGAACTGATCAAGACCTACGGACCGGACTCTTTTGTGGGCAGATTGGCCTCTGTGATGCAGGGTTCTACCGACACCACCTTCTTCGTGCTGACGGTCTATTTCGGTTCGGTCGGGGTCAGGCGCTTCCGGCACGCCGTCATCCTGGGCCTGCTGGCAGACTTGTCCGGCCTGTGCGCCTCCGTCTGGATCTGCAACCACCTGTTCAGGTAGGGCTATTCTTCATTGAAAAGGAAAGGCCAATTTCTAAACTAGCTAAAAGCCCGTTGACGGGCTTTTATTTCTGCCCGGGCCTTGTGTGAGACTGAAGTCACGCGTGTGTAGCCAGCATGCATCAAGAGATTGTATAATCAGGGAAAGTGTGTATACACACAGGGGAGGCCGCATTGGTGCCGGAAAGATTGCATAAGGTGTTGGCAAGGGCGGGTGTCGGCTCGCGCCGCGCCTGTGAGGAGTTGATCCGGGACGGCCGGGTCCGGGTGGGTGGAGAGCCCGCCGGCATTGGGATGTTGGTTGACCCGGAGTGTCAGGATGTCTGCGTGGATGGCAAAAGGGTGTCGACTACCGGCAAGTTCTATTATTTTCTGGTATACAAGCCAAAAGGATATGTATCCACAGCCAGGGACCCCCAGGGAAGGTCGAAGGTCACCGACCTGGTACCCTTGCCGGGGGTGCGTCTTTATCCGGTCGGCCGGCTGGACCTGCAGACCAGCGGTTTGCTGATCCTGACCAATGATGGAGAACTGACCTTCTTGCTGACCCATCCCAAGCATGACATCTGGAAAACCTACCAGGCGCAGGTGATAGGGGTGCCTGACGCTGAGGAGATAGCGAGGCTGCAGCAGGGAGTGCTGCTGCCGGAGGGCAAGACCGCCCCGGCAAGAGTGAAGATACTGAGGGTTTTAAAGGAACCGGCCGGCGCAACGCTGCTGGAGATCGGCCTGCGGGAGGGCAAAAAGCGGCAGGTGCGTAAGATGTGTGAGGCGGTAGGGCATCCGGTGATCGAACTCCAGCGCACCAACCTGGCGTTTCTGACGCTGGAGGGGTTGCGGCCCGGCCAGTATCGCCGGCTCACCCCCAGCGAGGTGCGAACCTTGAAGGAACTCGCTTTGGTGAAGCCGTAGAGTCATCTTGGTATACAGTATGGCAAAAAGAGAGAGACAAAACGCAAAATAAGTGGAAGAATAGTATCAGAAAACAGGTGACAGGGAGAGCGAGCGATGGGTAGGACCCGGTTGGAAAAAGGACTCGTCCAGGTGTATACGGGCGACAGTAAAGGCAAGACGACTGCAGCTCTGGGGTTGGTCCTGCGAGCTGTCGGACATGGTTTCTTCGCCTGCATGATCCAGTTCCTGAAGGGCGGGGCTTACAGCGGGGAGCTGTTTGCCGCCCAGAGGCTGTATCCAAACTTCACCATCCGCCAGTATGGGATCACTTGCCCTTACAGCGCTCTGATCAGGCAGGGGGAGATGGATTGCAAGGGTTGCGGCCGGTGCTTTACGCAAAAGGGGAAGGATACCGAGGAAAACAGGAACCTTGCCCGCCTGGCCTTTAAAGCCTCTGAAGAGGCTGTCCGCTCAGGTGATTACGATATCGTGGTCCTGGATGAGATCATCCATGCCTTTCATTTCGGACTCCTTCCCGTTGCAGATGCGCTGACGCTGCTTGCCGGGAAACCAGAACATGTGGAGGTAATCCTGACCGGGCGCAATGCTCCACCGGAGATTATCGCCGCTGCCGACCTGGTGACCGAGATGAAGATTGTCAAGCATCCCTACCAACAGGGAATTAAAAGTCGCCGCGGGATCGAATATTAGGAAGTCGAAAGGAATTATGCCTGCTTGCAGCGAAAATAGCAGAAATATAAATGTCCAACTGGGCCTTGGCTTCGGGGGGGGTGTTTTCCCCCACCGAAGTTTATGTACTCCGCATTCTTCAGGCCAGGCCGTAGGCCTGGATGCGGAGGAGCCAGTTAATACAGTGATGTGGCCGCTCTTATCCCACCGCTTCTGAAGCGGTGGCATTAGAGCGGGTAGTCATCTGTGGAAGAAACAGTTAGTAAATCCTGGGGGTGGCTTGAGATGATCGGTGAAATAGGGAAAAGTGAAAAGATGATGAGGGTGCGGGCGCGCTTCGATTATCGGGGCGAGGGAAAACAGGGGCGGGTCTTTGCGCGGGGCAAAGAGGGGGAGCAGGTGGCCGAAGAGATCAGAGAGCGGAAGGCCATCGTGCTGCGCAACCTGCCCATTCAGGGGGTGCGCATTGAAGAGATCAATACCGACAGCGAGATCTATACGGTCAGGGACGAGATAACGAACAGGGACGTGGCTTATGCGCCGATCGAGATTGTCTTGGATTCGGATTCTATCGAAGACCTGATTCCCTTACTGCTCAGAGAGGAGTTCCGGAAGATCGAGGTGATCGCTCCAAGTGAGATCGTTCTGGACAAGCATGACGTCGAGCGGATCATCTACCGGATCAGCGAAGAGATGAGGAATTACCAGTTGTTCCTGGAGAGGCGGCTTGCCACCAGGTAACGGTGAAGAGCAGTGCTAAAGTAGGCAGGGTTTTGAGGTGATTGTTCTGGCAGACTATGGAAGCCGGCAGGTTGCAGCTTCAGCCGTGAGGATGGCGATCACGGAAACCAGGGAAGAGGAGAGCAAAAAAAAGCTGGAATTCCGTGAGCTTGGCATCAAGACCGCCGCAGTCGACTGCGGCGGTGAGTACGTGGTCTCCCTGAAGAAGTTTATCGAGAGGGCGATCGTGGCTGCCAAGCGGGAGGGTGTGATCCGGGAAACGCACAGCGAAGAGGGAGCAATTGCCGGAGCGACCAGGGAAGCCCTGAGCCAGATTGGAATGAAGGCGGTCGGTTTCAGTGTGGGCGGTAAAATCGGCATCGCCCGCTATAAGGATCACATCAGTGTCGCCGTATACTTCGGCTTCGGCCTGCTGCACCTGGATGATGTGGCCATCGGGTTGGGCCACCGGGCCGTTTCCTGAGGGGGCGATGATGTGGACGAGGCAAGGGTACGGGGAATACGCGGCGCTGTCACCGTGGCAGAAAACAGCCGGACGGCGATCATAACGGCCACGGAACAACTACTGACCCTGATAGCCGGAGAGAATGAGATCGGCAGTGAAGACATTGTCAGCATCATCTTCTCCGTGACTGCCGATCTCGACGCTGTCTTTCCGGCTGAAGCGGCGCGCCGGCTGGGGTGGAGCATGGCGCCCCTGATGTGCACGACGGAGATCCCCGTGTCCGGGGCCATGGAAAAATGCATCCGGGTCCTGATGCATGCCTACACGAAAAGGAGCCAGTCCGAGGTGAGGCACGTTTACCTGGGAGAAGCTGCCGGTTTGAGGCCGGATCTCAGTTCCGGAAGCGCCTAAAAAAGGGTTGACAGATCTTCATAGGGCTTGTATTATCTAGGCGGGTTTCGATTAAAATATTAAAGGGGAGATGGGAAAGGATGCCGCCGAAGGTAGATCTTGAGAAGTGTACCGGTTGCGGAACATGTTCAGACGTTTGTCCGAGTGAGGTATTTGATATTGAGAACGAGAAGTCCAAGGTTGCCCGTCCGGATGATTGCACTGCTTGCGAGACCTGTGTAGAGGAGTGCCCGGAAGAGGCCATCGTCCTCCTCGAGGAGTAGATTTGCATCCTGTCTTGATAGGCCGGCGTTTCGGACGCCGGTTTTTTTGTTGCCGCTTCATGGCTGACGCTTGCAATGCGGAACGGCCGGTTCCGGCTGAAGGAGGTTGCCCCGACGATGTCGAAGCTAGGTGATCCTCAGAGAGACGTGCTGGCCAGGGGATGGGCTGACATGGAGGAGTGACCATGGAGAAGACGGATGTTCTGGTGATCGGGGGAGGCGCCACCGGGACGGGGGTGCTGCGAGACCTGGCGCTGCGCGGTGTGGACGCCATTCTGGCGGAACAGCAGGACCTGGCCTACGGTACCAGTTCCCGGTTTCACGGGTTGCTGCACAGCGGCGCCCGTTACGCCGTCAACGATCCCGAGTCGGCCCGGGAGTGCCGGCAGGAGAACGCCATCCTGAAGCGGATCGCCCGGTGCTGCGTTGATGACACCGGAGGCCTGTTCGTGCTCCTGCCCGGTGATGATCCGGGCTATGCCGATGACTGGTTCGCTGCCTGCCTCAGGGCCGGTATTGCTGTTCAGGAGATCCCGGCGGCAGAGGCGCTCAGCCTGGAACCGAACCTGAACCCCGCCCTGAAGAGGGTTTTCCGCGTGCCCGATGCTTCCATCGACGGATTCGCTCTGGTGTGGGCGAATGTCGGATCGGCTGCCGGACATGGCGCCAGGGCCTATACCTACACCAGGGTCGACCGGATCATCGTCCGGGACGGGACGGTCTCGGGGGCGCTGGTGACCGACCTGCGGACGGGTGAACAGCGTCAGATCGAGTGCCGGTTCATTGTCAACGCTGCCGGGGCCTGGGCGGGACAGGTCGCCCGGCTGGCGGGGTGTGAGCTTAAGATCCTGGCCAGCAAGGGTTCCCTGCTGGTCTTCAATCACCGGGTCACCAACCGGGTGGTCAACCGGCTGCGGCGTCCCGGGGACGGCGATATCATCGTGCCCCAGGATACGGTGGCGATCCTCGGCACCACCTCGGTGCCGGTCGACGGGCCGGAACACCTGGGCAGCAGCCGGGCCGAAGTTGATCAACTGTTGCTGCTGGGGCGGGACCTGGTGCCTGGACTCGACGAGCGCCGGGTGCTCAGGAGCTTTGCCGGAGTCAGACCATTGTACCAGGAAAACGGCGGTGAGGGACAGCGGCCACAAGACGGGCGGGCGGTAGCCCGGCAGTTCGCCCTGGTCGATCACGAGCGCCAGGGTGTGCGCGGCCTGATCACGGTGGTGGGAGGCAAACTGACCACCTTTCGTCTGATGGCCGAGCAGGCCACCAACCTGGTCTGCGTCCTGTTGGAGCATGACGCTCCCTGCCGCACGGCAGTGGAGGTGTTGCTGCCTGAGGCGACTGCAGCCCAGGTCAGACAACTGCAGCGGTACTTCTCACCACCCGTCAGCCAAAAAATGGCGGAGCGGCTGGGCCGGGCCGACCTGGACCAACTGCTGGGCATCCTTAGCAGGAACGGCTGGAAGAGACAGTTTGTCTGTGAGTGCGAGCAGGTCTGCCTGGCGGAGCTGGAGTGGCGCGCCACCGGCAGCAGTTGGCTGCGGCTGGGTGACCTCCGCTGCCGGACGCGGCTCGGTATGGGCACCTGCCAGGGGACGATCTGCGCTGCCAGGGCGATCGGACAGTTGTACCAGGACGGTATGCTCGACCTCGGCCGCGCCAGGCGCCTGCTGGGCGAATTCCTGGACGAGCGCTGGAAGGGCAACCAGGAAGTGCTCTGGGGTGATCAACTCCGGGAGCGCTTGTATGCCAGGAACGTCTACCTCAACCTGCACAACTTCCAAAAGGAAGCGGATGATTATGGACTATGACGTGATCGTGATCGGAGCAGGGCTGTCAGGATTGATCGCGGCCGCCCGGGCCAGCGCCGGCGGCCGCTCGGTGCTGGTGCTCGCCCGGGGACAGGGGGTGCTCGCCCTGACCACCGGCTGCATCGACATCCTGGGCTGTCTGCCGGGGTCAGAGGGCCGCTGCCTTACCGACGTTGCCGGCGGCCTGCAGCGCCTGGCCGCAATCGACCCCGATCATCCCTATGCCAAGATCGGCCTCGACCTAGTTCAGGAGAGCATCGAATTCTGGCAGCAGGTCATGCCGGCGGTGGGCTACCCCTATTGCGGATCGGGGGCGGTCAACTACCTGCTGCCGACCGCCCTGGGCACCGTCAGGCCGACCGCCCTGGCGCCGGCCACCATGGCCGGCGGGGACATCCGGAACGAGGCCGGCACACTGGTGGTGGGGTGGCTGAACCTGTTGGACTGGCACCCCAAGCTGATCGCCGATGGCATCAATGACCTCCGGAACCGGCGCGGCCTGGGCGGCGCCTGGAGCAGCGTGATGCTCGACGCTCTCCCCGGAGCTGCCCCAGAACTCACTCCGGTAATGATGGCACGTTTCCTGGAGAATGCCCAGCATCTGGAGCTGCTGATCGCCGGTCTCCGGAAGTCTCTGACACCCGGCACCGGCCGGGTGGGCCTGCCCGCCGTGCTCGGTATCGATGAGGGGGCGGCGCTGTTCCGGCAGGTGGAAACCCGCCTGGGCTGCCCCGTGTTCGAGATCCCGGCCGGGCAGCCGACGGTGACCGGCTTGCGCCTGGCACAACTGCTTATAAAGTTTCTGAAACAGTCCGGAGTAGGATTCCGCTTCAATGTCAGCGTGTTGAGCACGGAGAGAAGGAATGGCGCCTGGCAGGTGACGCTCGATCTGCCCGGCCGGGCCGCCGTTGTGACCGGGGGCGCTCTGGTGCTGGCCACCGGAGGGCTGATCGGCCGCGGCCTGGAGGCCGACCGGACCCAGATCAGGGAGTGTGTGGCCGGACTGCCGGTGGCTGGCCGGGACCTGCCCGGTCAAGCCAGGGAAGCGTCCGGCTGGGGGCGGGATCCCTTCGCCATGGCCGGGGTGGTCGTCGACGGGCGGATGCGACCGGTCGCCACAGATGGCGATCCGGAGCAATACCGCCGCCTGTTTGTGGCTGGCAGCACCCTGGCCGGTTATGACCCGGCCGTCGGGAAGGATGGCCTGGGGGTGGCCCTGGCCACGGGATATGTGGCTGGCAACGCTGCCGCTACGGAGGGGTGAACGCATGGATCTGCCGATCAGGAGTGAACTGGACAAGTGCATCAAGTGCGGGCTCTGTACCGCCAGTTGCCCGGTGGCGAGCAGGACGGGGGGGTTTGCCGGCCCCAAGCACCTGGGGCCGGAGATGACCAGATTCCGACTAGATGACCGGTTGGGCCTGGAGGCGCAGATCGATTACTGTTGCAACTGCCGCACCTGCGAGCAGGCCTGCCCCTCTGGAGTCAAGATCTCCCTGCTGAATGCCTGCTACAGGCACGATCTGCACACCAGGCAGGGCCTCAAACTGCGGGACGGCATCCTCGGCCGGCCCGGGATGATGGCCAGGTTGGGCTCCCTGAATGCCGGCGCCACCAACTACGTGCTCAACAACAGGCTGGTCAGGGCCGCCCTGGACCGGGGGCTGGGGATAGCCAGAGAACGCCCGCTGCCGGCTTATAGCCGGGAGAACCTCAAAAAATGGTTCCAGCGGCGCCGGCAGCCCGATTCGTCCCCAAACAAGGTGGTGTATTTCCCGGGCTGTACGGCCGAGTACAACCTGCCGGAGATCGGCAGGAGCGTGGTCAACATCCTGGAGCGGTGCAGCTACCAGGTGATCCTGCCGCCGCCGAACTGCTGCGGCCTGCCGCTGGCGGCCAACGGGTTCCTCGAGGACGCCGCCCGCATGGCCGGGCAGAACCTCGACAACCTGCTGCCCTTCGTCCGGCAGGGTTATCCGGTGATCGTCAGTTGCCCGAGCTGCGGCCTGGCCCTGAAGAGCGAGTATGAGGAGTTCCACAATCTGCCGCAGGCCCGGTCACTGGCAGCCAACGTCTATGATTTCAGCGAATGGCTGCTGACCCTGCAGCAGCGGGGCGCCCCCGCTTCCGGCTTCCGTGATCTGGCGCTCAGAGTGGCCTACCATACGCCCTGCCACCTGAAGGCCCAGGGCATCGGCCAGCCGTCCCTGGAGATTCTGAAGAAGATCCCGTCCCTGCAGGTGATCGAGGTGGATGAGGGCTGCTGCGGCATGTCCGGCAGCTTCGGCTTCAAGAAGGAGCAATACCGGCTGTCCCTGGAGATCGGCGCCCGGCTGTTCAACCGGATCAGAGAGATCGCCCCCGACCTAGTGGCTTCCGACTGCAGCAGTTGCTGCATGCAGATCTCCCACGCCACCGGCATCGGCGCCGTGCATCCGGCGGTGTTGATAGACCAGGCCTACGGCAGGGTGGAAGAAAAGAAATAACTCCCGCGCATGCTTGCATGCGCAGGGTTTTCATATTGTCACTGCGAGGAAATATGTGCTAGAATGGAAGCAGCCGGAGTGGGTAAACGGTAGGCAAGTATGGTATTTCCGGCGGGAGAGAAATAACTTTATCAGGCAGGACAGCAGGACGGCAGCGAGGGTGTTTGATCGGGGGTACTCCTGGCGTGAGTACCCTTTTGCCTTATGTATGCGCTGTTCCCGCCAGCAAAAGGAGGCAACTGCAGTGGTTATCGTGATGGAGGCCTCGGCAACCGCAAAGGATATCGAGGCGTTGCGCAGCAAACTGGTCGGTGAGGGTTTTTCGGTTCATCTCTCCCAGGGGGTGTCCAGGACGATCATCGGGGTGATCGGCGACCGGACGAGGGCGCTCAACCTGTCTCTGGGCGCCATGCCCGGGGTGGAGAAAGTGATCCCCATTCTCAATCCATTCAAACTGTCAAGCCGCGATTTCCAGCCGGAAGACACCAAGATCCGGGTTGGCCCGCACATCATCGGGGGCAGTGAGGTGCACATTATCGCCGGCCCCTGCGCCGTGGAGAGCCGGGAGCAGATCCTGGAGACCGCCTTTGCAGTCAAGGAGGCCGGCGCCACCCTGCTGCGCGGAGGCGCCTACAAGCCCCGGACGTCTCCCTACTCTTTTCAGGGACTTGAAGAAAAGGGGCTGGAGTTACTGGCTGAGGCCCGGTCACAGACGGGTCTGCTGATTACGACCGAAGTCATGGACACCGGGTTTGTGCCTCTTGTCTCCCAGTATGCGGATATCCTCCAGATCGGGGCGCGGAACATGCAGAACTTTTTTCTGCTGAGGGAAGTGGCGAAAATAGACAAGCCGGTGTTACTGAAGCGGGGCCCCTCCGCCACCATCGAGGAATGGCTGATGGCCGCCGAGTATATCATGCTGGGCGGGAACCACCGGGTGATCATGTGCGAACGGGGGATCAGGACCTTCGAGAACTATACCAGAAACACTCTGGATCTGAGCGCAGTAGCGGTGATCAAAAGGCTCTCCCACCTGCCGGTGATTGTGGATCCCAGCCATGGCACCGGCAAATGGTGGCTGGTCCAACCTATGGCCAGGGCGGCTATAGCTGCCGGCGCCGACGGTTTGATGGTGGAGGTGCATCCCTCTCCCAGTGAGGCCCTGTCTGATGGCGAGCAATCGCTGACGCCGGAAAACTTCCGTCTGCTGGTTGCCGGGGTCAGGGACCTGTCCAGGGCGATCGGGCGGCGCCTGGCCGATGCGTCCGGCGTGGAGTAAACAAATGCAACAGACCAAGATCTCCATCATTGGCCTGGGTGTCATCGGAGGCTCTCTGGGCATGAGCCTCAAGTCCCTGGGTAAATACCGCGTCGTAGGCATAGATCAGGATGAACAGACGCTGCGAGTAGCCCTGGATACCGGCGCCATTGACGAGGGCACGACGGACTACCACCTTGGCGTCACCGGCGCAGGAATCGTCTTCCTGGCCGTTCCGGTCGCCGGCATCATGGAGATAGCCGCCCTGATCAGGGACTCGGTGCCATCCGATGCTGTCGTCACGGATGTGGGGAGCACCAAGGAACAGGTGGTGAATACTCTCGAAGGCCTCTACCCCGCCCGGTTTGTGGGCGGGCACCCGATGACCGGCTCTGAACACGCCGGTATCAGCGGCGCCGATCAGTACCTGTTCGAAAACGCCATCTACGTGCTGACTCCTACGGAACGCACCAGTTCCCAGGCACTCAGCGCAGTCGAACAGTTGGTGCGGGAGATCGGCGCCAGCCCAATCTGCCTGGCACCCCGGGAGCATGACCTGATCGTGGCTGCGGTCAGCCATCAACCCTACCTGCTGGCGGTGGCCCTGATGAACCTGGCTTCTTCGCTGGAGCCAGACCACCCCGCCGCCGTGCTGCTGGCCGCCGGCGGTTTCAGAGACGTGACCCGGGTGGCCTCGGGGGACCCCTCCATGTGGATGGACATCTTTGCCAGCAACCGGGAGTTCATTCTGCAGACAAGCAGGCAGTTGCGCGCCGTGCTGTCGGAGATGGAGAGTTGTCTCGAAGACGGCGACACTGCCTCCCTCGCTGATAAGCTGACGCGGGCGCGGGCGGGGCGCGCCAGGATCCCCAGCGTCGTCCGGGGGTTTCTCCCTGCGGTGTACGAAGTGCTGGCCACAGTGCCCGACCGTCCCGGGGCGATCGGCGGGATCGCCGGCATTCTGGGAGAACAAGGGATCAACATCGTTGACATCGAGATCCTGCGGATCCGGGAGGGAGACGGCGGTACCCTCAGGTTGGCCTTCAGGACCGACGTGGATGCGGAAGCAGCCCTGTTCGCCCTGCAAGGCCGGGGCTTGAGGGTTAAAAGACGCTGAGCCCCGGGGACGATTCCTGGACTTACGGTGTGGGCGCCGTTTGGTCAATACGCAAATTCCAGTAGAAATATTTTTCTACAAAGATAAGGAACGGTGGTATTATGTCAAATCTTACTATTGGTCCGGGCGCCCGGTTGGAAGGGGAGTGCCGTGTCCCCGGCGATAAGTCGATCTCACACCGGGCTGCCCTGCTGGGGGCGATCGCCGAGGGCACGACCGAGATCGAGAATTTCCTGTTCGGGGCCGACTGCCTGAGCACGTTGCGCTGCCTGGAGTCCCTGGGGGTTGGCATCGAGCAGGATGGCGCCCGGGTGCGGATCACCGGAAAGGGACTAGCTGGCCTTGAAGAGCCGGAGGATGTGCTGGACGCCGGGAATTCCGGCACTACCATGCGCTTGTTGCTGGGGATCTTAGCCGGCCAGGAATTCTTGACAGTGATCACCGGCGATAATTCGCTGAAAGGCCGCCCCATGGGACGGGTCATCAAGCCGCTGCTGCAGATGGGCGCCCGGATCTGGGGCCGGGAATCCGGGCTCAAGGCCCCGCTGGCGGTGATGGGCAGGGCGCAGTTGGAGCCGCTGGTCTACCGGCTTCCGGTTCCCAGCGCCCAGGTGAAATCGGCGCTGCTCCTGGCCGGCCTCTACGCCCGGGGAGAGACCATAGTCCAGCAGCCGGTGCCCTGTAGGGACCATACGGAACGCATGATGGCGGCTTTTGGGGCCGATCTCGGGGTCGACCCGGACTGGTCTGTTCACGTCAGCGGGGACAAACCCTTGCGAGGGCAGCAGGTTGAGGTGCCGGGAGACATCTCCGCGGCTGCTTTCCTACTGGTAGCCGCCACCCTGCTGCCCGGCAGCGACATTCTGATCAGGGACGTGGGGATCAACCCGACCCGGACCGGGGTGCTGGAAGCCCTGCAGCGGATGGGGGCGGATATAACTCTGCTTAACGAGCGCAGTACGGGTGGGGAGCCGGTTGCCGACCTCAGGGCGCGTTCCGCCCGTCTGCGAGGAGTGGAGATCGGCGGAACGCTCATTCCGCAACTGATCGATGAGATTCCGATCATTGCTGTTGCGGCCACGGCGGCCGAGGGGGTCACGGTGATCACCGACGCCGCCGAGCTACGGGTGAAGGAGACCGACCGCATCGAGGCGGTCGCCTGTGAATTGCGGAAACTGGGGGCCGACCTGGACACCCGGCCGGATGGCCTGTCGATACGCGGCGGCAAGCCTCTCCAGGGAGCGGCAGTGAGTTCGTGGAGCGATCATCGCCTGGCCATGTCCCTGGCGATAGCCGGGCTGGCCTCCGCAGCAGGTGATACGATGGTCGGGGACGCCGGCTGCATCGATGTCTCCTTCCCGGGTTTTGCCTGCCTGCTGGCCGGTCTGGGCGCCCGGGTCGAGGTGGCGGAGAGCTGATGATTTCAGCTTCTCTGGTCAGCACCTGCAACTTGTGCTAGAATAATGGCAGGAGGGATGGTTCGTTGTCCCGAGTGCCTAATGTTGCCATTGACGGCCCGGCTGGTTCGGGTAAGAGTACAGTTGCCAGGCTGGTTGCCCAGAAGCTGGATTATTTGTATGTAGATACCGGCGCCATGTACCGCGCCATTACTCACCTTGCCCTGAAAACGGGTGTTAACCTGGATGATCAGGATGCTCTGGGGTTGCTGGCTGGAGCTACGAAGTTCTCAAACGTACGTTTTTGCAGCAGCAGCGACGTAGCGCTGTGGTGCAACGGCGCCGACGTCACTCCCTACCTGAGAAAATGGGATGTGACCAGGGAGGTGGCGCGCGTGGCCGCAGTGTCAGGGGTGCGCCATTGTCTCGTCAGAAGCCAGCGGGTGTTTGCGCGCAGTGGCGGAGTGGTCATGGAGGGGCGGGATATCGGAACGGTTGTCCTTCCGGATGCGGAGTTCAAGTTCTTTTTGACCGCCGACCTGGACACCAGGATCGAGCGGAGAGCATTGGAGATAAGCGGCAACGGACGGACTGTCGATCCGGAGGAACTGCGCCGCCAGTTTATTTACAGGGATGAGATGGATTTGAAGAGAACTGTCGGCCCCTTGAAGGCGGCGCCCGATGCGGTAGTGATCGAGGGTACTGCTTTAACTGTGGATGAGATAGTGGATCGAATTGTAACTCTGTGCCAGGGGATGGTCGCCTGATTTATTACTGGATTGGCCGTGCCTTTTGCCGTTTCCTGATCTTTTTTATCTGGCGCTGGAGGGTCGAGGGGCTGGAGAACTTCCCGTCCGAGGGGCCTGTAATCGTGGTTGCCAACCATGTCAGCTACTGGGATCCTGTTCTGATCGGCTCTGCTCTGCCCAGACAGGTATTTTTTATGGCCAAAAAGGAGATTTTTTCTATTCCGGTGCTGGGTTTTTCGCTTAAAAGCTGGGGTGTTTTCCCAGTGGACCGTAGCCGTCCGGACCGCGGCGCCATCAAGCGGGCGCTGGATCTGCTGAAACAGGGGCAGGTGGTCGCTGTCTTTCCGGAAGGAACCCGGAGCAAGACCGGGTCGCTGTTGCCTTTCAACACCGGGGCGGCTTATTTTGCCACCAGAACCGGGGTGCCGGTTTGTTCCGTTGCTGTAATCACGGTCAGAGGCTCATCATCCTGGGGCCTGTGGCGGAGATTGACGCTTCGCATCGGCTCATGCACCAGTTTTTCCGGCGACCGGAAACAGGATCTGGAGTCGGTAACCAGCCAGATGATGCTGGAAATTCAAGAATTGTTGAATGGCAGCGCCACTTAGCAGGAATCTGGCTTTTTACGACGAAAAGTCTATTATTGATGCTTTTATAGGCGCACGCTCGCGAGGCGTCAGAGGGAGTTGATTTATCCGATTGAGAATCAGGCGCGCCAGGTCGGCAGGATTCTGTTTCGGTGTCCGGAGGGCGCTGGAACATGCCGGGAGAGCCGTGGAAGCATATGGATCTGTATGCTCCTTGGGTGAATTGATCCATAACCCTGACGTGGTGGCTGACTTGCGCCGCAAAGGCGTCACCGTCATTGACGACCTCAGCGAGGCCCGGGGAAGACCGGTGTTGATCAGGTCGCACGGGGTGGCCCCAGAGGTTTTTAACTCTGCCCGGGAGCAGGGTATAGTGATCATCGACACTACGTGCCCCTTCGTGAGAAGGGTGCAGGAGCGGGCCGAAGATCTGACGCAGCAGGGCTACCAGGTAGTGGTGATCGGATCGGCCGAGCACCCCGAAGTGAGGGGAATCCTGGGATGGACAGGATACAGGGCAGTTGTGGTTTACGGCCCGGATGATATAGAACGCCTGCCATTCGTTGAAAAGCTCGGCGTCTTGTCCCAGACCACCCAGACCAGGGAACGGCTCTGCCTGGTTGCCGGAGAACTGGTCGGCAAGGCCCGGGAGGTCAGAATTTACGATACGATCTGCGGGGCAAGCCTGGCCAGGCAGGAGGAAGCTACTGCCATCGCCTCGCAGGTGTCGATGATGGTGGTGATCGGCGGCAGGAACAGCGCCAACACTTGCGAGTTGGCTGAAATCTGCCGGCGTTATGTTCCTACCGTTCATATAGAGAATGCCGACGAATTGGATCCTTCACTGTTTAAGGATATGAACTCAGTCGGGGTAACCGCTGGGGCTTCCACCCCAGATTGGATAATTGAGGAGGTCATTGGAGGCATGTCTATGTTTGATGAAGATCTGGAAACAAAACAAGTAAGTCCGCAGGAGGCGACACCGGAAGTCCTGCCGGAGGCTGCTCCGCAGAGCGAAGCAGATGTTACCCCGGCAGCCGAAACCTCGCCGGAGCAGGCTTTGGAAGAGGCGCCGCAGAGCGAAGAGGCTGCCCCGTCCGAAACCGAAGCCCCGCCGGAACAAGCTTTGGCCGAGCCGCCGCAGAGCGAAGAGGCTGCCCCGCCCGAAACCGAAATCTCGCCGGAGCAGACCATGGCCGAGACGCCGCCGGAGTCGGTGCAACCGGAACCGGGACAAGAGGAGATGATGAACCTCAATTTTGCCGGGACACCGCGCCAGATACAGCAGGGCGATGTCATCAACGGGACCGTTGTCCAGGTGCGAGATGACGAGGTCTTAATAGATATCGGGGGAAAGTCCGAGGGCATAATCCCGCGCCAGGAACTGGCTTTAAAGAGCATCGAAAATCCCCATGACATTGTCAAGGAGGGTGACGCGATCGCCGTTTTCGTACTGCGGGTCGACAACGACGAGGGGCACCTGATCCTCTCCAAGAAAAGGGCGGACCGGGCAGGCGCCCTCCAGCAGGTGGAGCAGGCCCTGGACACCAAAGAGGAAATGGCGGGTGAGGTCCTGAAGGTGGTTAAAGGCGGGCTGCTCGTCGATGTCTTGGGCATGCGGGGCTTTGTGCCGGCATCGCTGGTGGAAAGAGGCTATGTGGGCGACCTGGACAAGTACGTTGGCAAGATGTTGCGCCTGCGGGTGATCGAGTTTGATAAAAACCGGGGCAAGGTCGTGTTATCCCAGAAGGCGATTCTTCAGGAAGAATACATCCAGGCCCAAAAAGAACTGTGGGAGACGATCCAAGCCGGAGAGATCAGAAAGGGCACGGTGCGGCATCTGACCAGTTTCGGCGCCTTTGTGGACCTGGGTGGCGTAGATGGCTTGCTGCACATTTCCGAGATGTCCTGGGGCCGGGTCAAGCACCCCTCGGAGGCGGTTCAGGAAGGCGACGAGGTCGAGGTCTACGTGATCTCCATCGACCGGGATAACAAACGGATCTCTCTCAGCCTCAAGCAAGCCCAGGCGAATCCCTGGAAGACTGTTGACGAGCGCTACCAGATCGGCCAGATCATCAAGGGTACCATCGTCAGGATGGTTTCTTTCGGGGCTTTTGTGGAGATCGAATCCGGGGTCGAGGGGCTGGTGCACATCTCCAGGCTGGCCGACTTCCGGGTAGCCAAGCCGGAAGATGTGATCTCCGCCGGGCAAGTGGTTGATGTAAAGGTTCTGGAGATCAACAAGCAGGACCAGAGGATCAGCTTGAGCATCAAGGATGCCATGGTGGGAGAGAGCAAGCCCAAGAGGCCGGACCGGGAGTCCAGGAACGATAGAGAGGCCATTGCCGGAGATGATCAGGAACTGTCGCAGAACCTGGGCGCCATGATCGGGATCCTGCAGGTACAATCCGAGTCCGAGGACGCTTAGCTGCAGGTGGAGTTTTTCATCCTCTCCGCGCTATCGCCGATCACCAAATTGAGGGAGGGAAAGGCATGCCGATGTATTCTTTCAACTGCGGTAAATGTCATGAGGAGTTTACCAAGCTGGTCGCGGCAGACTGCAAGGATCAGGTAACCTGCCCCCATTGCGGCAGCAGTAACCTGCGGCAGTTGTTTCGCAGATTCAATTATGTCAAGATCACCCAGAAATACCACCCTGAATGTCGCAACTCCCTCAACTGTGTAAGCGCCAAGCGGTTTGGTTGCGGGAAATACGCCAAAGATCCGGTGCCACCCATCAGTTGATCTATGGAGGCGGCGGCGGTAATCCTGGCTGGTGGAAAAAGCTCCCGCTTCTGCGGGAACAAGGCCCTGGTGGAAATATCATCCCAGAGGCTGATCGACAGGGTGGTACACAAATTGAAAGATTTCTTCACCCTGTTGATCCTGGTTACCAATTCTCCAAAGGAATATCAGGGGCTGGCAGTGGATATCGTTGGCGATCTGATACCGGGAAAAGGACCCCTGAGCGGTATCCATGCCGGTCTGGTGGCCTCGCCGTATAGCCTGAATTTTGTGGTCGGCTGCGATATGCCCTTTGTCAGCGGCGAACTGGGAGCTTACCTGGTAGAGCGGGCAGATCCGGAAGATGATGCGGTCGTGCCCTTCGTCAATGGTTATGCGGAGCCGTTGTCGGCAGTTTACCGGAAGACCTGCATCCCTTTCATCGAGGCCTTGCTATTCACGGATAAACCCAAGGTGGCCGCTTTTTATGATCAGGCCAGGGTGAAGTACGTCAGAGATGAAGAAGTAATTGCTTTCGGTGGCGGGAACTGCTTTTTTAACATCAATACCAGGGATGATTTAAAAAAGGCCTTGGAAATATTTCCGAAGCAGTAACAAATGGTGTGACGCCCGGCCGTCCTGGCGCCGTACCAGAAGATGAAGATTATGAATCCAGGTGTGCGCAATAGCAAAAATATCTCTTGTCGAACCGGCTGCGGCCGGTTTTTTATTGTCCTGAGCAGCGCATTGTGATGCCTGTCGCTTGGAGAGCGAGGGTGTGATCAGGAGAATAAAAGAGGGAATCCTTGACTAATTCGTCCCGGTCAAGGATAATGAAAAAACAATGGATCACAATAAGAACCTGGCCAGCACAGTAGCGGGAGTGATCCCGGGATCGCCTGCCGATGAATGCGGGATTAAAAGCGGCGACCGGTTGCTTTCAGTCAACGGCATTCTCCCCAGGGATACAATTGAATACAGTTTCCTCGCCTGCGGGGATGATGTCAGGCTCAGAGTCCGAAGCGGCTGGCGGGACAGGACGTTGCTGGCGCACAAGGACTGTGACGCCAACCTGGGGCTGGTGTTTGAGAGCGATTGCTTCAACGGTGTTAAAAGATGCCGCAATCATTGCCTTTTCTGCTTCGTCGACCAGTTACCTCCGGGGCTCCGTCCCTCTCTCTACGAAAAAGACGACGATTACCGCCTTTCTTTTTTACACGGCAACTTCCTGACCATGACCAACCTGGATGAGCGGGAGTTCCGCCGGATCGAGAACCTCCATCTCAGTCCCCTGTATATCTCCGTCCATGCTACCGACCCCGGAGTCAGGGGTTTCCTGCTGGGCAGGCGGGGACCGGTTCCGGTGCTTGAACAGGTGGAGCGGCTGGCTGACGGCGGAATCACCATGCACGTTCAGGTCGTGCTGTGCCCGGGCATCAACGATGGCGATGTTCTGAGAAGAACCGTCGACGACTTGGCTGTTTTTTGGCCGCAGGTGGCTTCAGTCGGAATTGTGCCGGTCGGATTGACCAGATTTCGCAATGCCCGCCCGCGGGTGCGGTCCTTTACGAGAGCGGAGTGCACCGGGTCGATCCGGAAGGTGGTCGCCCTTCAAGAGGGCCTTTTGCGCAAACTAGGGGTCTCATTCGTATACCTGGCGGACGAGTTCTTTATCCGGGCGCGTCTGCCTTTTCCAAAAGCGGGTTTTTATGACCGTTTTCCCCAGTTGGAAAATGGGATCGGCAATGGACGGATTTTCCAGGATGAGTTTCGCAGGCTGGGGTCTATGCTTCCCGAGCGGTTGCGCCGCCCGCGCCGCCTCTTTGTAGCCACCGGCAGGGCGGGAGCAGCGGTCTTGGAGCCGGCGATCCGCCGTTTAAGGAGGATCCGCAACCTGGAGGTGTCCCTGATCCCGGTCAGCAGCGCCTTCTTTGGTCCGCGCATCAGCGTCACCGGCCTGCTGGCCGGGCGCGACCTGGTGTGGGGCCTGCGGGGCCTGCGGGGCGAAGAGGTGCTGTTGCCAAATGTGGTACTGAAACATGATACATCCCTGTTGCTGGATGGGATGTCCGTAGAGCAGGTCGCCTCCCAGACCGGCTGCTGTTTCAGGGTGTTGGAACCGACCGCCGGCGCTCTGGTGGAAGCGGTGCTTAGGGGCGCCTGAGTGCCCGGCGCTCGATCGTTCTGCATGCCTTGAGTGCCGGGAATGGCGCTCTAGCGAAGAAAGGAAGCGGGATTTATGGCAAAACCGGTGGTGGCAATAGTCGGCCGGCCAAACGTGGGAAAATCCACGCTTTTTAACCGCCTCACGGGGGGGCGCACGGCGATCGTGGCGGATGTATCCGGGGTTACCAGGGACCGCCTCTACAGAGACGTGGAATGGAACCGGGCGGTCTTTTCCCTGATCGACACCGGCGGCCTCTTCCTCGAGGACGAAGAATTTGCCGCCCATATCCAAGAGCAGGTGGACAAGGCCATCAGTGAGGCGGACCTGGTCCTGCTGGTGGTGGATGGACGGGTGGGACCGACTACCGAGGATGTGGAGATCGCCCAACTGCTGCAAAAAAACAGGAGAAAAACGGTTATTGCCGTAAACATGGTGGACAATTACAAGGATAGCCATGTGGCATACAGCTTCCTGGAACTGGGTCTCGGCGATCCGGTGCCGGTCTCGGCGGTGCACGGCATCAATATAGACGGGTTGTTGGACCGGGTCGTGGAGTTGCTGTCCCCGACCTCTGAAGTTCAGGACGAGCAGGAGGAGATCAGGGTTGCCGTTGCCGGGAGGCCGAACGTGGGGAAGTCCTCCCTGGTAAACGCCCTGCTGAAAGAAAAACGGCTGATCGTCAGCGATGTGCCGGGAACCACCCGGGATGCCATTGACACGGTGTTGACCAGGGACGGGCGCCGGTACGTCCTGGTGGACACGTCCGGCCTCAAAAAGCGCAGCCGGGTTACCGTCAACGTCGAGTATTACAGCATGCTGCGTTCCCTGAAGGCGATCGACCGGGCGGATATCGCCCTGCTGGTGCTCGACGCCGGCCAGGGGACGGTCGAACAGGATAAAAAGATTGGCGGGTATATTCAGGATGCCGGGAAAGGACTTGTAATAGTAGTTAACAAGTGGGACCTGGTCGAGGCCCAGGATGCCAGGAACAGGTTCGATCGGCTCGTCCGGACCGAACTGGATTTTCTGAGCTATGCAGTTATCCACTACGTTTCGGCGAACAGCGGCAAGGGCGTTCTCAAGATCCTCGATCACATCGACAACGTCAATCAGCAGCAGACCAGGCGGATCGGCACCGGAAACCTGAACGCCTGGTTGAGCGAGACTATGTGCTTGAATCCCCCTCCCTCTGTCAAGGGCCAGGAGGTCAAGATTTACTACGTGGCGCAAGTGAGCATCAAACCTCCCACGTTTGTTTTTTTCGTCAACAAGCCGGAGATACTGCACTTTTCCTATAAACGATACCTGGAGCGGCGATTGCGCGAGAGCTACGGTTTCGAGGGGACGCCCCTGCAGTTGATCTTCCGTCCGCGCTCTTCTCGAAGCTAGGGTTCGATATTTTCTCTTGTAAAAAGTTTTTGAATCTCGAATGTCGAACCTCGGGAAGGGGGCAAGTGCGCCTTGTTCTGGTTCATCGTACTGGTCGTAGGGAGCTACCTGGTCGGTTCCATTCCCTTCGGTTACCTGATGGGCAAGTCGAGAGGGGTCGACCTGCGCCGGCATGGAAGCGGCAATATCGGCACCACCAACGCTTTTCGCGTGCTGGGGAAACAGTCGGGAACGGTGGTCTTTTTCTGCGATGCCGCCAAAGGTTTCTTTCCGGCTCTGATCGGGGCGCATCACGCCCCAGCCTGGGGGGTGGCGGCAGGCCTGGCCGCCGTGGTTGGACATAACTGGTCTGTTTTCCTGGGTTTTCGCGGCGGACGGGGGGCGGCCACCGGGATGGGAGTGGCGCTGGCGTTGGTTACCAAGGTGATCTTCGTGGCCATGGTCATCTGGCTGCTGGTCATCACTGTGACCGGTTATGTATCTCTGGGTACGATCGTTGCCACCCTGTCCGTGCTGGTGATCGCCCTGCTCTTCAACGCCCCGTTCATCTATTTTGTTTTTATCGTACCCGCGGCGACCATGGTCGTGATCAAGCACCTGCCCAACATCCGCCGTCTGCGAAACGGGACCGAGAACCGGATGCGCATCTGGTAAGCTTCACCGGCGCGCCTGCCTCGCCCGGTCAACTTGCTGAAACCAGGCCAGATTCGGTGGGATCGATGCAACAACGGCAGTGGCATTGCATCACTAGAACAGGCGCAGAAAGAAAAGCTGAAACGCTCCCAAACGGGGGCTTTTTTTATCGTCCCATTTCTCCTGGAATACCAAAATATGACTATGCATATAATTAATAACGGCGGCTGACACTGTACCCTGCTATGGCAGTAGCGGATCGGAACCGGCTGGCAGAAATAAAGCATGAAAACGGATTGTCCTGCATAAGAAAGATCAGGGAGGGGGGTACCGATGGAAAAGATCAATATCTTCCATGACCTCGCAGAACGAACCGGAGGCGATATCTATATAGGTGTCGTCGGGCCGGTCCGGACCGGAAAGTCCACCTTTATCAAACGTTTTATGGAAATGCTGGTGTTGCCCAACATAGAAAACATCTATGACCGCGACCGCGCCAGGGATGAACTGCCCCAGAGCGGCGCCGGGAAGACAATCATGACGGTTGAGCCCAAGTTCATTCCCAACGAGGCGGTGGAGATCTCCATCAAGGACGGCCTCAGCGTGAAGATCAGGGTGGTGGACTGCGTGGGTTACGCCGTGGACGGGGCGCTCGGCTACGAGGCCGAGAGCGGCCCGCGCATGGTCAGAACACCCTGGTTCGAAGAGGAGATCCCTTTTCAGGACGCAGCAGAGATCGGAACGCGCAAGGTGATCGCGGAGCATTCGACGCTCGGCGTTGTCGTGCTGACGGACGGCTCGATCACCGATATCCCCAGGTCAAGCTATTTAGAGGCGGAGGAGCGGGTTATCTGGGAGCTCAAGGAATTGGGAAAACCCTACGTCATCGTTCTCAACTCCCTCCATCCGGACCTGGAAGAGACTGGCGATCTGGTGCGGGACCTGGAAGATAAGTACGATGTTCCGGTGCTGGCGCTGAACGCCGCCGAGATGGAACAGGAAGATATCTTGAGTATTCTGCAGGAGGCTCTCTATGAGTTTCCGGTTCGGGAGGTCAGCGCCAACCTGCCCCTGTGGATCGAGGAACTGGAGCCGGGTCACTGGCTGAGGGCCGATCTCGACCAGGCGATCCAGGATGCGGTGAGCGGCGTCCACCGCCTGAGGGAGATCGACCAGGCGGTCGAACAGATCAAGAAGGATGACTTTGTAGCCACGGCATCCCTCGAGGACGTGAACCTGGGCACGGGAGTGGCCGTGATCGACGTCAAGACCCAGGACGGGCTGTTCCACAAAGTACTGGAAGAGGTGAGCGGCCTCTCCGTCTCCGGTGACCAGGATGTCCTCAGATACCTGCGGGACCTCAGCCTGGCACAGCACGAGTACGAGAAGGTGGCTGCCGCTCTGGAGGAAGTCCAAGAGATGGGGTACGGGGTGGTTGCTCCCAGCCTGGAAGATATGATCTTGGAAGAGCCGGAACTGATCAGGCAGGGAAACCGGTTCGGAGTGCGCCTGAAGGCCAGCGCCCCCTCTCTGCACATCATCAAGGCGGACATTACCGCGGAGATCACACCGATCATCGGCACTGAGAAGCAGTGCGAAGAGCTGGTGCGGTATATGCTTGAAGAATTCGAGGACGATCCCCAGAAGATCTGGCAGAAGGACATCTTCGGCAAGTCTCTGCACGACCTGGTCCGGGAGGGAATTCAGAACAAGCTCCACCGGATGCCGGAAAATGCCCAGGCCAAACTCCAGGAGACCGTGAGCAGGATCGTCAACGAAGGAAGCGGAGGGCTGATCTGCATCATCATCTGATCAGGCACGGGACGGATACGTCCAGCCCCGCACTCAATCTTTTAGTGCCGGGCGCCGGGTGCCCTCTGGGCACGGCACGGCTGTGCAACTTTGTGTTCAACTGGTTCTTGGCTTCAGTGGGGGGATTGTTTTCCCCCACTGAAGCTTAGAACCAGTTAATATAGTGACGTAGCCACTCTTATCCCACCGCTTCGGATGTACTCCGCATTCTTGAGGCCGGGCGTAGCCCGGGTGCGGAGGAAGCGGGGGCATTAGAGCGGGTAGTCATCTGTGGTAATATGCAAGAATCCCTGCGCGCCTACGGAAAAAAACGAATAATGTAGAAAAGCCCGAAGAAGCAGGAATCGACGCCTGTTGTCTCGAATACGCAACAGTTGTATAAGATAGAGATGCGACATGAGAAGTGAGAAACAGCGGGTGCTTCCACCCAAGGGGCGGGTAACCGGCTGGCGTGAGAAGTGTGATCTGGAGGGCATTAGCAAAGCCAATGCCGACTAGAATCTCACCTCTGACATCCTACCTCTCACATCCCAGCAAAGTAGGTGAGGCAGCAATGTCTGAAGTGATCGGGATTGGCCTGATGGGCGTGGGAACCGTAGGGTCGGGCGTGGTCAAGCTGCTCCAGGCGAATGAGGACCAGATCGCGCAGCGCGCCGGAGGGCGTGTGGTGATCAGGAAAGTCCTGGAACGGGATGCGGAAAAGCTGCGAGTTCTGGGTCTGACGGACGTGGGCACAGACCGCTGGCAGGATCTCCTGGAAGATCCGGAAATCCAGATAATCGTGGAGTTGCTGGGGGGCATCGAACCGGCCCGCACTTACCTGGTAGAAGCGCTACGCAAGGGTAAACACGTGGTGACCGCCAACAAGGATCTGGTTGCCGCTCACGGAAGGGATCTATTTGAGGCCGCCGCTGCCACCAGTTCGGACCTGTACTTCGAGGCCAGCGTCGGTGGCGGCATTCCGGTGATCAGGGTCTTGAAGGAGAGTTTGGCTGCCAACCGGATCGAGGCAGTCATCGGCATAGTAAACGGCACCACCAACTATATCCTTACCCGCATGGGTAACGAGGGAATCGATTTCGAAACGGCGCTTTCCGCGGCCCAAGCCGCCGGCTATGCGGAGGCGGACCCGAGCGCCGACGTGGAAGGCTTGGATGCTGCCAGGAAGATCGCCATCCTGGCTTCTATCGCGTTCAACACCCGCATCACTCCCGACAATGTTTTCGTTGAAGGGATCACCAGGGTCACTCCCCAGGACATCAGCTACGCCCAGGAACTCGGATATGTGATCAAGTTGCTGGCGATCGCCAGGGAACAGGACGAGGTGGAGGTCCGGGTGCACCCGGCCCTGCTGCCCAAGAGCCATCCCCTGGCGAGCGTTCAGGGTGTGTTCAACGCCATCTTTGTCCAGGGCGATGCGGTGGGGGAGACCATGTTCTATGGTCAGGGCGCCGGGCAGATGCCTACTGCCAGCGCCGTGGTGGGTGACGTGATGGAGATCGTCCACAACCTGAACAGCAACAGCACGGGGCGTTTTTCCTGCACCTGTTTTTACGAGAAAAAGATCAGGCCGAAGGGGCAGTTTCACAGCAAGTATTACGTCCGCCTGGTGGTGAGGGACCAGCCCGGAGTGCTCGCCAGCATTGCCGGAGTGTTCGGGAATCACAGGGTAAGCCTGGAATCGGTGATCCAGAAGCGGACTCTGAACGTCTCGGGCTTCTCCATGGCCGAGTTGGTACTGGTCACTCATGAGGTCGAGGAGCAGGACGTCCAGGATGCCCTGGCGGTGATCAGGGGCCTCTCGATTGTCGGTTCGGTGGAGAATGTGATCCGGGTCGAGGGAGGGGGCCGTGACTGATGACCTGGCGCGGGGTAATCGACGCCTATCGATCTTTCCTGCCCATTAGCGGGCAGACACCCGTGGTCACCCTCTATGAGGGAAATACTCTGCTGCTGCCCGCCCCCAGGCTGGCCAAGCAGTTCGGGGTCGACATCTACCTGAAGTTTGAGGGCCAGCATCCCACCGGTTCCTTTAAGGACCGGGGGATGACGGTGGCCGTCAGCAAGGCGGTGGAGAATGGATCGCAGGCAATCATGTGCGCCTCCACCGGGAATACATCAGCCTCTGCAGCCGCCTACGCAGCCAGGGCTGGAATCAAATGCGTCGTCCTGGTGCCCGCCGGCTATGTCGCCCTGGGCAAACTCGCCCAGGCGCTGATCTACGGCGCTGAAGTCATTGCCATTGACGGCAACTTTGATGCCGCCCTGAAACTGGTGCGCCAGATCACCGAGTTCTACCCGCTGACGCTGGTCAATTCCTTGAACCCGCATCGCATTGAAGGGCAGAAGACCGCTGCCTTCGAGGTCTGCGACCAGTTGGGTTCGGCCCCGGACTACCTGGCCCTGCCGGTTGGCAACGCCGGCAATATCACTGCCTACTGGAAGGGTTTCCAGGAGTACCGGGAGGCGGGGCGCAGCGACAGCCTGCCGCAAATGCTGGGGTTTCAGGCAGCGGGCGCGGCGCCGATCGTTGACGGCAGGTTGGTGCCCGAGCCGCGGACGGTGGCGACGGCGATCCGGATCGGCAATCCCGCCAGTTGGCAGAAGGCTGTACAGGCGCTGGAAGAGTCTCACGGCCGGATCGAAAAGGTGACTGACGAGGAGATCATCGAGGCCTACAAGATGGTCGCCCGCCTGGAAGGTCTTTTTGTGGAACCCGCATCGGCGGCAGCCCTGGCCGGGGTCGCCAAGCTGGCTAAAACGGGCTTCTTCCCCCCTGGCAGCCGCCTTGTGTGTATCATGACCGGCCACGGTTTGAAGGACCCCGATACCACCCTGAATACCTGCAAGCTGCAGCCCAGGGTGGTCCCCGGCGAACAGCAGGCGGTCATGGAATTGTTGCATGACTTGAACGTGATTTGAGCAGGCGCCTGTATGCACACCTACACATGGACGAAAGAACAGGTGATTGAGAAGTGGGTCGAAAGGCCATAGTCAGGGTGCCGGCGAGCGTGGCCAACTTGGGGTCGGGTTTCGACGCCATGGGGATGGCCCTGAACCTGTACAACGTGGTGGAATTGGAAGAAACAGACGCTGGATACCAGATCGAGATGACGGGAGAGGGGGAGCAGACTCTCCCCAGGGACCAGAGCAACCTGGTGGCACAGGCGATCAGCCGGCTTTTCGAGGTTACCTCCCACCAGATATCCGGATGGCGGCTGCGTTTGACCAACAATATTCCACTGCAGAGCGGCCTGGGCAGCAGCGCCGCCGCTATTGTCGGCGGTTTGGTGGCGGCCAATGCCGTAGCCGGATACCCCCTTTCCCTGAAACAGATTCTCTCCCAGGCGATCGCCCTGGAAGGGCATCCGGACAATGCAGCCGCCGCCCTGTTGGGCGGGGTGGTGGTGATCGTGCCGGAGGAGAACGCTGCCGCAGACAATGCAAGCGCCGCGCCCGACTACCTGTACACCTGTTTCAAGCCGCCCGCGGACCTCGTGGCGTATACAGTGATCCCCGGGTTCACCCTGTCCACCAGCTTGGCCAGGCATATTCTGCCGGAGCAGGTGTCTTTAAAGGACGCGGTCTTCAACCTGGCACGGGCAGCCATGCTGGCCATGGCCCTGCGTGACGGGGACTGGGACAAGCTGGGCACTGCCACGCAGGACCGCATCCATCAACCATACCGCGCCCACCTGATCCAGGGTCTGGATGAAATGCTTCAGGCGGCGCGGCTGGCAGGCGCCTATGGCGCCTTTCTGGGTGGGGCCGGCCCCTCGGTGGTTGCCCTGGGACCCCCTGGTTCCAAAGCGGGAGAAGTGATGCGCAAAGTATTCATGGCTCATGGAGTCGAAGCCAGGGTACTGGAGTTGCAACCGAGTCCTTTCGGCGCATATGCTGAAATATCTTCACTTTGAAAAATCCGCTCCTCACTCTCGTGGCATACCGGTGAGTCAGGGTCGGAACGTGGGAGGGTTCTTAGTCGTGCCGATCATCGTTCAGAAATTTGGGGGTACATCGGTCGCCGATCCTGACCTGATCAGGAACGTGGCACGCCGGGTGGCGAAAACCAGGGACCAGGGCAAGCAGGTGATCGTGGTGGTCTCGGCCATGGGCCATACCACCGACAGGCTCGTCGAACTGGCCAGAGCGGTAGGTGACTGCACCCCGGAGCGGGAGATGGACATGCTTCTGGCAACAGGCGAGCAGGTTACTATCGCCCTGCTGGCCATAGCCCTGACAGGGATGGGTTATCCCGCCATCTCCCTGACCGGCGCCCAGGCCGGTATCATTACTGATAATGCCCACAACAGGGCCAGGATCGTGTCTGTAGATCAGGAGCGGATCAGGCAAGAGCTGGAGAAAGGTCAGATCGTGGTGGTGGCCGGTTTCCAGGGGATAGACGGCCGGAACGAGACGACCACCCTCGGCCGGGGCGGTTCGGATACCACCGCGGTGGCTCTGGCAGCGGCTTTGAATGCAGAGGTCTGCGAGATCTACACCGATGTGGACGGCGTCTATACCGCAGACCCGCGCCTCGTACCGGAGGCTATGAAGATTGACTGTATTTCCTATGACGAGATGCTGGAGCTGGCCAGCCTTGGCGCCCTGGTCCTGCAGGCGCGCTCGGTGGAGTATGCCAAGCACTACGGGGTCACCATCCACGTCAGGTCCAGTTTCAATGATAACCGGGGTACATTGGTGAAGGAGGTTTCCGGCATGGAAGAGTGTCGCCAACTGAGCGGGGTGGCTCACGATGTCAATGTAGCAAAGATCGGACTTTTCGATGTTCCCGACCGGCCGGGGATCGCCAAGCATCTGTTCAAGGCGCTGGCTGCCGAAAAGGTCGACGTCGACATGATCATTCAGAGTTGGATGCGCAGCGGGAAGAACGATATCGTGTTTACGGTCACCAGGGACGACCTTCCCAGGGCTCTCCCGGTGGTTAAAAGAGTAGTTGGAGAGGTCGGGGCGGCGGGGATGGACTACAATGACCATATGGCCAAGGTGTCGATCGTGGGGGCCGGCATGGTCTCCAACCCTGGTGTCGCTGCCGACATGTTCGAGGTGTTGGCCAAAGAGAATATCAATATCAACATGATCAGCACCTCGGAGATCAAGATCTCCTGCGTCATTGAGGAGGATGAGGTGATCAGGGCAGTCAAAGCTATTCACGCCAGGATGATCGAGAAACAACCTGCATGAGCCGTATCGGATGATGCCAGATTCAAGAAGCGGCGCCTGAACGCTCAACCGTTTCAACCTTCAACTTGACTTCGGCAGCCAAAGCGAATAAAATTTAAGTGATCAGGGTGTAGCTCAGCTTGGTAGAGCGCTTGCTTGGGGTGCAAGAGGTCGTGGGTTCAAGTCCCGCCACTCTGACCATCTGAAAATGAACGGGGGAGAAAGACGCCCCGTTTTTTATTATCTCTGAGTCCAAACAGGGAAACTCGACAGGATTCTTCAAAAAGGGAGATGATCTTCCCGGTGGAACAGTCGGTGAGTTTCATCTCTGATTCGGACGGGTACGGTGGCTGCGGGTAGGTGATGTTGCCGGGGCGTAGGCCGGGGAGATTGGCGTATTAACCGGTCAGGCCGCAGAATTAGGGCAAAAAATATTATTGACAATTATTGACGAAGTGCTAAAAAACTCTAAGATATCAATAATACCAAGCCGGGCGGGGTTTTCTAAGGTAAGAATAGATCACAGTCTGTCCAGAGTCATCCATGATGAATCCGAATAATATCAAGGGTTCTAGCCTAGTCCTGTGATCACTTTTGCGATCAAGCTATCGTTGTGTGATCAATTCTGTGATCAAAATATGAGCTAAAGAAGAACTGCGTGTGCAGTTATGGTAGCTCAATTTGATCAGGATGATTCATTGAAGCAGCTGGTCGAAGGTTCAAATCCTTTCACCCCGACCATTTTATTTTCTGGAAGGCTTGAGATAGTTAAGATTCAGGGATCGATACCAAATATACGTTCCAATGACTGGCAACCCCCTAAGAGTTCCTAAAAATCCCATAATAGCGGGAAAAATCCATAAGGATTTTTTAAAGTGAACAGAAAGCGGGCAGACAGATATGGAAATAATCTGGAAGATCTAACTGTAGGTTGAAGCCTACAGTTTTTATTTACGCGATCACTTTCGTCCGGCAACCACGTTTTGCCTGGCTTCTTTTTTAGACCGCACAGACGTGGCGCCGGAGGTTCAAATCTTCTCGCACCGACAAGTAATGAAAGCTAAAAAAAGTCCTGCGTGGTCAGAACATCCGGAACTGGCCGCTGTTTACCCTGGGGGGATCAATTCGGCGCTCAAGGTGAGCGATCTGCTGCACCTTAAGCAAGACGATGCCTATGATGATCGGGCCGGGTGCTGGATGCTGTTCGCACCTGGGAGATAAAAATTATAACGACATTATTTCCTATATTAATCGATATTACCTCTGCAGGGAAAATAAAATAGTTATAGAAAGTATTAGGCAAAAAGAAGGGGAGGCGGATGAAAATTAACGTGAAAAATAGTAGTCCCCGGTGAACCAATAGGCTGCAAACCACCTGTTCACCGGGGACGAGTACCCTTCCTTTGCAAGGCAAACCCCTTGGGCGGGAACTGCGATGGCGCAGACTGCTGGCAATGCGCAAACGGGTACGAATTCTGTATCCCAAGTCGTCTACTATAGTGCAAAGCAGGAGCTTTCAGACGGGGGCACAAGGTATATTTTCAATATAAACGGAGTTGAAAATACTCTTCATGTACCACCGGATGGTTTTTCTCC